>WPCK01099387.1_pt1 | contig 202227 bp, 205 predicted proteins | sample 5399851 | NCBI WGS metagenome assembly WPCK01 (sample SAMN12869471, study PRJNA574797) | sludge metagenome | isolation source: wastewater treatment of pH11 | place: China:Beijing | collected 2019-05-20
CGGCGCCGGAGACTCCTGAGGGATCAGCGAGCGGAGGGAGACCCAGCAGCGACAACGTCGCGATGCGGCTCCCTGCTCGCCCCTAGGAAAGCGGAGGCGCCAAGAGGAGGAGCGAAAACATTCTGTTAGTCAACAATCTGAGAAGGCCGAGGCCTTCTCAAATCTCATTCCGGACGATGATATGGTCGACGGCACGGATGCATTGATTGTCATACAGTACATAGACCGGACCGTCGGCGAGCACTTTTCCATCTTTTGAGAACTGCAAGTACACGAGTGGCGCGTCAACGAGTGGAATTGTCAACGTCGTCTCCCCGTAAAAGCTGACGTGCGTCGCCGAGGCGAGCGGTTCTGCGTTTTTCAGGAACGGGGCGAACGGCATCGCGAACGAATCGCGAAGTGCCGCATCTTTATCAGCCCGTGACATCGGTTTGTTATGATCGACACGTGTTCCTTGCGTCAAACCGTCGTCCCATGCTTTCCCCATCTTGGCATAGTAGGTGTCATTGTCGTTCTCGGTTTCCCGATCGAGCTCGTCGACGTTTCGTTTCCGGTCGTCGAAAATCCAGACGGTCGGGTCGATCGTCAGTGCGTGACGAACGGCTCCATCTAGCGGAAAAATCATTGGTATTCCCCCTTTACTAACGATACACTGTACATTATACAAGTTTTACAATGAAAAAGGGAACATGCGAGAAACTCGCTTCGAATCTAGACTGTTCATTGAATTATGATGAAATATAATGTACAGTTGAGTTATGACAAACAGTCTGTCATTGTACGGAGGAGGGGTCGTAGTGGCGACAAATTTGGCTGCAGTCCAGCGGGAGCAAGCGCTTCAATTACTTGAGGCCGATGCTGAAAAAATCCGTTGTCTAATCGAAGTGCAGTTAGAAAACCTAAAAATGCCGAAGTGCCCGCTTTATGAAGAGGTGCTTGATACACATATGTTCGGTCTATCACGCCAAATCGATTTCGCGGTCCGTCTCGGACTCATTTCAGACATTGAAGGTAAGGGACTGCTCGATTCATTGGAACACAAGCTATCTGCACTAGCGGAAGCTTCAGAATTATGAACCTTATACTCAAACTGTGCAAGCGGCGCTGTTTGAGTATTTTTTTATAACAGGTTGCGGATTGCTGTACATAAGGAAGTGAAAAGATGAAAACGAGATTTCAGTATTTTGATTTTACGTTGTTTATCGCCGTACTCATGCTCGTCGGGCTCAGCTCGGTCATGATTTACAGTGCGAGCGTATGGAATCGTGGGGACTATGCGAACAGCAGCCTGTTCTACCGACAGCTCATCTATGTCGGGATTGGGATTTTCGCCTATTTGATCGCGACAATGTTCCGCTACGAAAATTTCCGCAAAACCCACATCTTGTACGGTCTCTATTTTGTGACGGTCGTTCTCTTGTTCGTGACGTGGGCGATGCCGCCGCTTAACGGCGCAAGAGCCTGGCTCGTCGTCGGCGGATTCACGATGCAACCGGTCGAGATCGCCAAGTTCGCGCTCATCTTGCTCTTGGCGAACTATTATCACCAACTGTGGAACGATGAATTGAAAGGATTGCCTGGACGGATCGGACGGGCGGCCATCGTGAAGAAAGGGTGGCGGGCCCAAGTCGGGGCATTCTTCTTGATCCCGTCGATCTATTTCTTTCTCCCATACGCCATCGCCATCAACGGCCAGCCGGACCACGGTGGGTTATTCGTCCTCGGAGCGATCATGTTCATGATTTGGCTCGCAGTCGGTGCGCCGCTGCGTATCATCGTCCCGGCGATCCTTGCCGGAATCGGGTTCGTGTACGTGATGTACACATTCTTCTTCACAGAGAATCAAGTCAGTCGAATCAATGTCGTGTTCAACCCGTTCATGGACCCGGAAGGATACGGGCATCAGCTGCTCATGTCCATCATCTCCATCGTCCATGGCGGATTGACCGGTGTCGGACTCGGGAATAGTTATCAGAAATACGGATACTTACCTGAACCGGAGACGGATTACATCATGTCCATCATCGCCGAAGAATTAGGCTTTATCGGCGTTCTCGTCGTGCTCGCTTTGCTCTTCTTCATTGCGTTTCGCGCCATCAACATCGCCAACCATACGGACAATCACTTTGCGATGTTCGTCTCGTTCGGTATCGCGGCCCAATTGATGGTGCAAACCGCCATCAACATCGGGGCGATGTCGGGTTGGTTCCCTGGGACAGGGGTGACGCTCCCACTCGTCAGTTACGGCGGAACATCGCTCGTCATGACGATGGGTATACTCGGCGTGCTCAGTAGCATCTCGATGCGAAATCGGCACCGGGAAGCGACGAGACGCGCGGAAGTCCGGGAGAAGTCAGAAGAAAATGTTCAAAGCTCATCTTTGCATGTCGTAAGGTAATTCTTGTATACCACTACTAAAATGGGGGGATTTAGTTTGAAACCAATTACTAAGTTGCTTGTAGCCAACCGAGGCGAGATTGCCATCCGAGTATTCCGGGCGGCGTCAGAATTAGGGATGCGCACGGTCGCTGTCTATTCACAGGAAGATAGCGGGTCATTGCACCGCTTTAAAGCCGATGAGGCGTATTTGATCGGGCTTGATAAAAAGCCGATCGATGCGTATCTCGACATCGAAGACGTCATCCGGATCGCGAAACAGTCGGGGGCTGACGCGATCCATCCAGGATACGGATTCTTATCGGAAAACATTGACCTCGCCCGTCGCTGCCGCGAAGAAGGAATCATCTTCGTCGGCCCGAACGAATCGCATTTGCATGCGTTCGGGGACAAAGTCCGGGCGCGCCAAAGCGCGATCGCGGCCGGTCTTCCGGTCATCCCGGGATCTAACGGTCCGCTCACGTCTTACGAGGACGCGCTCGCCTTCGCGAACGAGCACGGCTTCCCGCTCATGGTCAAAGCCTCGATGGGGGGCGGCGGGCGCGGGATGCGCGTCATCCGTTCAGAAGCTGAGATGAAAGATTTGATCGAGCGGGCCAAGTCAGAAGCGAAGCAAGCGTTCGGTTCGGACGAAGTGTACATAGAAAAATTGGTCGAACGTCCGAAGCACATCGAGGTGCAAATTCTCGGGGACGATCACGGCAACATCATTCATTTGTTCGAGCGTGACTGTTCGGTCCAACGTCGTCATCAAAAAGTCGTCGAAGTCGCACCGTGTGTGACGTTGTCGGAACAGTCGCGGCAAGCGATCTGTGATGCGGCGGTCCAACTGATGCGTCACGTCGGATACATTAACGCCGGTACGGTCGAATTCCTCGTCACGGAAGACGAGTCGTTCTATTTCATCGAGGTCAACCCGCGTGTCCAAGTCGAGCATACGATCACCGAGATGGTGACCGGGTTCGATATCGTTCAAACGCAACTCATGATCGCGCAAGGGGAGTCGCTCCACGGCGACGTCATCCACATGCCGAAACAAGAAGACATCAAACTGCTCGGTTATGCGATTCAGTCCCGTGTCACGTCGGAAGACCCGGCCAACAACTTCATGCCGGACACAGGGAAAATCATGGCGTACCGTTCACCAGGCGGCTTCGGTGTCCGACTTGACGGCGGGAACGCGTATGTCGGGGCTGAGATTTCGCCATACTACGACTCACTCCTCGTCAAATTGTCGACGCACGGAATGACGTTCGAACAGGCGGCAGCGAAGATGGTGCGTAACTTGAACGAGTTCCGGATCCGTGGCATCAAGACGAACATCCCGTTTTTGATCAACGTGATGAAACATCAGAATTTCATTAGCGGCGATTACAACACGTCGTTCATCGATGAGACACCGGAACTGTTCGTCTTCCCGAAACGGAAAGACCGCGGGACGAAACTTCTGAACTATATCGGGGACGTCACCGTGAACGGCTTCCCAGGCGTCGGTTTGAAAGACAAGCCGATCAGCCGCTCGGTCCGCATCCCGCACGACCTCCCCGCCGAGGCGAAACCGGGAACGAAACAAATTTTGACGGAGCTCGGTCCGGACGGTCTTGCCGATTGGATCAAACGTCAGCCGGAGCTTCTCTTGACCGATACGACAATGCGTGACGCCCACCAGTCGCTGCTCGCGACACGGATGCGGACGCAAGACATTTTGAACATCGCCGAACCGACGAGCAAGCTCATGCCGGAGCTGTTCTCGGTCGAAGCGTGGGGCGGGGCGACGTTTGACGTCGCGTATCGCTTCTTGTCAGAAGACCCGTGGGTCCGACTCATGCGTCTCCGTGAGAAGATGCCGAACGTGTTGATTCAAATGCTCTTACGCGGGGCGAACGCCGTCGGCTATAAAAACTACGCGGACAACGTCATCGAGAAGTTTGTCCATGAAGCGGCATACGCCGGTGTCGACGTGTTCCGTATTTTCGATAGCTTGAACAACATCGAATCGATTCAACTCGCCATCGATGCGACACTGCCGACCGGGAAAGTCGCCGAGGCCGCCATCTGTTACACGGGCGACCTATATGACGGCAGCCGTCCGAAGTATCATTTGCCGTACTATGTCGACTTGGCGAAACAACTCGAGGCGAGCGGGGCCCATATTCTAGCGATCAAAGATATGGCCGGTCTGCTCAAGCCGGAATCCGCGTACGCACTCGTCTCGGCGTTAAAAGACGCCGTTGACTTACCGATTCACTTGCATACGCACGACGCTTCGGGGAACGGGATCTTCACGTACGCCCGGGCGACGGATGCGGGCGTCGATATCGTCGACGTCGCGGCGAGCTCGATGTCTGGCATGACGTCACAACCTTCGGGCGGCAGTTTGATTTATGCGCTCGACCACCACGAACGCCAGCCGAAAGTCGATGTGAAGCATTATGAGGTCATCAGCGACTACTGGCAAGACGTGCGTCACAACTACGAGCCGTTCGAGAGCGACATGCGCGCGCCGCACCCATCGGTGTATGAGCATGAGATGCCGGGTGGCCAGTATTCGAACTTGCAACAACAAGCGAAAGCGGTCGGTCTTGGCGACCGTTGGGGCGAAGTGAAGGCGATGTACGCCCGCGTCAACATGTTGTTCGGCGATATCGTCAAAGTGACGCCGTCGTCGAAAGTCGTCGGGGACATGGCACTCTTCATGGTCCAACACGATTTGACGGAGCAAGACGTCGTCACGCGCGGCCACCAGCTCGACTTCCCGGATTCGGTCGTCGAGATGATGCGCGGCGAACTCGGGACGCCTCCGGGCGGTTTCCCGGCTGATGTGCAACAAGCCATCTTGAAAGGGGAGGCACCGCTCGACGTCCGTCCAGGTAAACTGATCAAGCCGTACGACTTTGAAGCGGCACGGACCGAGTTGTTCGAGAAGTTCGAGCGTCCGGTCACGGACTTTGAGTTGCTCGCCCATGCGCTCTATCCGAAAGTGTACGACGATTACATTAAGCACACGAACACGTACGGTGATGTGTCGGTGCTCGATACGTTGACGTTCTTCTATGGATTGAATGTCGGCGAGACGATCCAAGTCGAAATCGAGACCGGAAAGACGCTCATCATCAAACTCGTTCAAGTGAGCGCGGCGAACGAGGACGGCATCCGTCTCGTCTCGTATGAGATGAACGGGGTGCCGCGTGAAATCGAAATCAAAGACGTCAACGTGAAGTCGGCGACGACGAGCCGTCCGAAAGTGGACCGGTCGAACCCGAAACAAGTCGGTGCGTCAATGCCGGGGTCGGTGTTGAAAGTACTCGTCGAGCCAGGCAGCCGGGTTCACCGCGGTGAACAACTACTCGTCACCGAGGCGATGAAGATGGAGACGACGGTTCAAGCGGCGCAAGACGGAGAAATCAAAGCGATCCATATTAAAGAAGGCGACACACTCCAAAGTGACGACTTGTTAATCGAGTTTGTATAATGGGAAGAAGCATAGCAGAGCTATGCTTCTTTTTTAGATAGGGGAGAGAAATATGAGACGAGTATGTTGGTTCCGGTCAGACTTTCGACTGAGTGATAATCATATGTTACATCGGGTTTTGAAAGACACGGAGGAAGGGGACGAGGTGGCGTTCGTATTTTGGCTTAACCCGAAATACTGCGATCCGTTCGATACGCGGCATGACTATTACTTCTCGACGATGAAGCGTTTTATGGACGACTTAGAAGAGCACGGCCTCGGTCTTCGAGTGATTGTAGCCGAGACGGCGGAGGAGTTCGTCGATCAGCTCGGAGAGGTGGGTGCACTTTATTTTAACGCGGAGTATGTCGAACCGTTCAAACAACGGGACGACAACGTCATCGGGTCACTCGGGGACGACGTGCTCGTCGTCCGGTTGCTCGATCGCCATTTGTTCGCGCCGAACGCTTTCACAAAAAAAGATGGCGACCCGTACAAAGTGTATACACCGTTCAAAAAGGCAGCCTACGAAGAGATACCGCCCAAACCGTATGAAGTGAATCGTGACCGTTTGAAACGACTCGTCACGACAAAAAACGAAGCCCCGTCTGAACTGAAGAAGCAGTTCGACCGCTGCGAGCGGGAATGGAAAGCGCTCGGGGAGACGGCCGCGAAACGACGGCTGACCGACTTCGTGGACGAACGGATCAACCAGTATGACGAAGACCGCGATATCCCGTCCATCGCCGGGACGAGCCGATTGTCCCCGTATTTGCGGACCGGTGTCTTGTCGATTCGGACCGTCGCCGACGCCGTATTGGCCGCACCGAAGTCAAAAGGACGTGACACGTACTACGATGAACTGTTGTGGCGCGAGTTCTACTATATGATCATGGTCCAATTCCCGGGCCTGAAAGACCGGCCGTTCAACGACAAGTATAAGCACCTCGACTGGGAGGACAACGAGGAACAGTTCGACCGTTGGTGCCGAGGCGAGACCGGCTATCCGCTCGTCGACGCCGCGATGCGCCAATTGAACGAGACGGGTTGGATGCACAACCGGCTCCGCATGATTGTCGCCTCGTTCTTGTCGAAGCACCTCCTCATCGATTGGCGTAAAGGGGAGCGTTACTTTGAACGGAAATTGATCGACTATGAGGCCGCCTCGAACGTTGGCGGTTGGCAATGGGCCGCCTCGGTCGGGACGGATGCCGTACCGTACTTCCGTATTTTCAATCCGACGATTCAATCGGAAAAGTTCGACAAAGACGGGACGTTCATCCGAAAGTTTGTGCCTGAGCTGGACCATCTCGACGCGAAGGCGATTCATTTTCCGGACGCGAGCGAGCGGGGTGGCTATACAGATCCGATCGTCGACCATAAGGCGGCACGAGCGCGGGCGCTCGAGCGCTTCAAAGAGGCCCAGTGAATAGAAAAGGACGACCTTCTAGAGACAGAAGGTCGTCCTTTTCTTATAGTCCGATTAACCGATATCTCGCTGAGCGAGTCCGGCGCGCCGTGTACTCCGATACGCATGATACGCCAAATAGGAGATGATGCCGAAGTAGCAAGTGATCAAGAACGCGTGCAACAACGGGACGTACGTGGCGTGTCCCCCAAGGACGATCCACGCCCCGGTGCCGACTTGGAGCAAGATGAAGAATAAAGATGCCCACATGCCGCGTTCGACGAGACGGTTCGTCTCACGACGCGCTAAGTAAAGAACGTACAACGTGTAGAAGACGAGAAGAGCCGCCATGATGCGGTGGCCCATCTGCACCCATGATTCGAACGTCCATACTTCTTGCGCACAAATCGGCCAGCCGACGCAAGCGTACGTGGCGCCGAGGTGACGGACGTAAGCGCCCGTGTAGACCACGACCATCGTATAAATCGTCAGTCCGTACAAATGAATCTTTAATTTTTCGGATACGGCTTTATGGACCCGTTCCCCTTCGAATAACAGAATCGTCAAGATGAGGAGAGACGCGAACGAGACGAGCGAGATCCCGAAATGGAGCGCGAGAATCGCGTCCGACTGTTGCCAGATGACGGCACCGGCGCCGATGATCGATTGGATCAACATGAAGATGAACGCGAGAAACGCGAACACTTTGACGTCGAACCGGTTTTTGACGACCGCGAACGTCCAAATCGTCAAGGCGATGATGAGTAAGCCCTCGATGCCGGACACGACCCGGTGGCTATATTCGATCATCGTCTCGACGCTCGGGTTTGTCGGGATCAGTTTCCCGTGACAGAGCGGCCAATCGGTGCCGCAACCGTCTCCCGAGTCAGTCTTCGTCACGGTTCCACCCATGATGAGGACGAGCATCATTCCGAGGGTGACAAACCCTGAGAAGAGTGCGAGTTTTTTATGCATTCGTTACCACCTGCTTTTGAGAAAAATCACAACAATTGCGCCTTGTCAGTTCTTATTTTTTTCGCCATACTTATTATACGGCTTTCGTTCCGAAAAACGAAACGGAAAAGCTTGCAATCGCTATCAAAATCGTTATTCTAGTATTAGTAAAGCGAATTTACTGTGATATTTATCACACGTTCGTCACAAAAAACTCGCTATTTTACAAGCATAAACGACGTATTCTTTTTAAAAATATGGTATCTTTGTTATGAGTTAGGTGTACTTTGCTTATATTGTGTTTTTTCTGTGAAAAGAATACGAGGATTTCGTGATTATGTGGGGGGGTCAGTATGACAAAAGTCAACCCAGGAATGATGGCAGAAGTAGAATATACAGAATCCGCCTCATTCCGTGACTATGTTGCTCTCGCAAAAATGGGAATCGTCCGCGCCAATCTTTTATTGGTGTTCGCCGGTTTCTTCGTGGCAGCAACATATCAGAGTGATACGCCGGTACTTTATTTATTTGAAGTCTGGCCACAGCTCTTATTAACTGTGTTAGGCAGCGCACTCGTCATTTCCGGGAGTTGTTACCTAAACAACTTCGTGGACCGTGATATCGATTACTTGATGGGACGTACAGACGATCGACCGAGTGTCACCGGTAAGATTTCAGGAGAGCGCATCTTGCTCCTCGGATTGACGCAACTTGCGGTCGGGACATTCATGTTGTTGATCGTGTCGTATGTGGCAGCGGTATTCGGTTTAATCGGGGCATTTTTTTATGTCGTCATCTATACGATGTGGCTGAAACGGACACACACGTTGAACACGGTCGTCGGCAGCATCTCCGGAGCGGTCCCGCCGCTCATCGGTTGGGCAGCCATCGATCCCGCGCTTCACATTGATGCGTGGCTCATGTTCCTCGTCATGTTCTTGTGGCAACCGCCACACTTCCTCGCGCTCGCGATGCGACGTGTCGAAGAATATCGAGCGGCCGGCATTCCGATGCTGCCCGTCGTCAACGGTTTCGCCATTACGAAGCGCCAAATCATTTGGTGGATCGCGACGCTCATTCCGGCATCGCTCCTCTTTATGCACTACGGTACGGTCTACGTCATCATCGCGGCCGGTCTCGGGGGCTACTGGTTGTATCTCGGTTTAAAAGGATTTAAAGCCGAAGATGAGATCAAGTGGGCGAACAAAATGTTCTTCTTTTCATTAATTTATTTAGTCGTGTGGATTGTCGCACTCATGCTGACGGCACTGCCTTCGTCATGACGGCACTTTGATAGTCACACTCACTATATAGAAACCTTTGCACATCATTTTGGGAGAAAGTGGGGATTGTTGTGAAATCATTTAAGAAGCTTCTGTTTGGCATTGTCCCGATGATGATGTTCGCGATCTTATTATCAGGTTGCGGCGTTGAGGGATTGTCTGCATTGAAGCCGATGGGGGAAGGCGCTGAAATTCAGCTCCGGATCATTCTCATCAGTTTGGCAATCATGCTCTTCGTACTCGTCATCGTTACGGTCATTTATGTGTACGTCCTTCTAAAGTTCCGTCGGAAAGATGATTCGATTCCGAAGCAAGTCGAAGGAAGTAGCACGCTCGAATTGATTTGGACAGTCGTCCCGATCATTTTACTTATCATTCTCGCTGTACCGACGATCACGACGACCGTCGAGCTCGCGAAAGCGAAAGAAGCGAAAAAAGAAGAAGAAATCAACGTCACGGCGAACCTGTACTGGTGGGAGTTCGAATATCCGAACGCCGGTGTCGTCACTGGTCAAGAACTCGTTATCCCGACAGGCAAACGTGTCGGCATCAACTTGACGTCTAAAGATGTCATTCACTCGTTCTGGGTACCGGCCTTGTCTGGTAAAACGGATACGAACCCAGGACTCGACAATGAGATGTGGCTCCATGCGAACGAACCTGGTACGTTCTACGGAAAATGTGCCGAGCTCTGCGGTCCGTCACACGCCCTCATGGACTTCAAAGTCATCGCCCTCGACCAAGCTGATTACGATCAGTGGCTTGAGGACATGAAAGCGAAGCAAGATGAAGACGCGGAACGCCTCACAGCGAACAACGAAAACCTCACAGTCGGCGAAGCCGTTTACGTCGAAAGCTGCTTGAGCTGTCACGGGGGCGGGAAAGTCGCGCCGAGCTTGACGAACTATGGTGATCGCGAATGGTTGATCGGCTACCTCGAGAACAACGAGGAAGACTTGAAACAATGGATTCGTGACCCGCAAAGTTTGAAACAAGGCGCACTCATGCCTGGCTTCAGTGAAGGCCAAATCAGTGATGAAGAGTTAGACGCACTCGTTGACTTCTTGTACGATCAGAAGCTTGACTAACGGGAAAAGGGGGATTTCACGTGGCACAGACCACTGCATTGCAGCAACCGCGTAAATACAATGGCATCATGGATTGGATTACGACGGTTGACCACAAAAAGATCGGTATTTTGTATTTGTTCTCAGGGATTTTCTTCCTCCTTCTCGGTGGAATTGAAGCGTTACTCATTCGTTGGCAACTCGTTCGCCCGATGAACGACTTCGTCAGCGGTGAAGTGTTCAACCAGTTGATCACGATGCACGGGACGACGATGATCTTCCTAGCGGCGATGCCGATGCTATTCGGTTTCATGAACGCCGTCGTTCCGCTTCAAATCGGGGCGCGCGATGTCGCGTTCCCGTTCATTAACTCACTCGGTTTCTGGTTGTTCTTCTTCGGGGGAGTCATGCTCAACTTGAGCTGGTTCTTCGGAGCTGCACCGAACGCAGGGTGGACGGCTTACGCGCCGCTATCGACCCAGCCGGAAGCGACAGGTGTCGACTTCTACGCGCTCGGTCTTCAAATTTCAGGTTTTGGTTCACTTATGGCCGGGATCAACTTCCTCGTCACAATTTTGAACATGCGCGCACCAGGCATGAAGCTCATGCGGATGCCGCTCTTCACGTGGACGACGTTCGTCGCTTCGGCATTGATCGTCTTCGCGTTCCCGCCACTTACGGTCGGTTTGTTCATGTTGATGTTCGAGCGATTGTTCGGTGCCGTTTACTTCAACCCGGCGATGGGCGGTAACGTCATCATCTGGGAACACTTATTCTGGATTTTCGGTCACCCGGAAGTATACATCTTGATCTTACCAGCATTCGGTATTTTCTCGGAAATCATTCCGACGTTCGCGCGTAAACGCCTGTTCGGTTACACGACGATGGTATTCGCGACGATGCTGATCGGTTTCCTCGGATTCATGGTTTGGGTCCACCACATGTTCACGGTCGGTCTCGGACCGGTTGCTAACTCGATCTTCGCGGTCGCAACGATGGCGATCGCTGTCCCGACCGGGGTCAAAATTTTCAACTGGCTGTTCACGCTATGGGGCGGTCAAATCAAGTTCAACGTGGCGATGCTCTACTCGGTCGCATTCATTCCTTCATTCCTCGTCGGAGGGATGACTGGGGTTATGCTCTCGGTCGCACCGGCTGACTACCAGTACCACGACAGTTACTTCGTCGTCGCCCACTTCCACTACGTTATCGTAGGTGGGGTCGTCTACGGCCTATTCGCTGGACTGTATTACTGGTTCCCGCTCATGTTCAACAAAGCGCTTTCTGAGAAGCTCGGATACTGGCAGTTCTGGTTGTTCTTTATCGGCTTCCACTTGACGTTCTTCCCGCAACACTTCCTCGGATTGTTCGGGATGCCACGCCGCGTCTTCACGTACCTTCCGAACCAAGGATTTGAGACGTTGAACTTGCTATCGACGATTGGAGCCTTCTTCATGGGTGTGTCGACGATCATCTTGCTCATCGCGGTCGTCAAGGCGTTCATGTCGAAAGAAATGGTCAAACCAGACCATTGGGGTGACGGACGTACGCTAGAGTGGACACTTCCTGTGCCGACTCCAGAGTATAACTTCGCCCAAACACCGCTCGTCAAAGGCCTCGACACGTTCTGGCTCGAGAAGATGGCGGGCAACAAACGGGTCTCTGTCTCTGAACCGGTCACAGACATCCACATGCCGAACAACTCGCTCATCCCGTTCTTCATGTCACTTGGATTGTTCATCGCGGGTCTCGGTGCGATCTTCCAAATGGACAACACGGTTCTCGGTTGGTCACTCATCGGATTTGGTCTACTCATGACGTTCGTGTCGATGTTCATCCGTTCATGGATCGACGATCACGGCTACTACATTCCAAAATCACAAGTCGAAGCGGATTTGAAAGCGATTCGTGAGAAAGGAGAACAATAAATGGCACATGCAGTTGAAAAACACCCGGTAACCGGTATTCCGGCCAATCCAGAGAAAGCCACACTGGAAGGGAAAAATAAATATGTGGCCTTCTGGTTCTTCCTCGGTGGAGAGACTGTCCTCTTCGCCTCGCTATTCGGAACGTATGTCGGCCTGTTAAACTCTGGTGCGCCAGAGGAACTCCGTTCGTATAACATTTTTGAGATGGGGCTCGTCTTCTTCATGACGATGCTCCTCCTCACGAGTTCGCTTACGAGCGTGCTCGCGATGATGAACATGAAAGCGAACAATCCGGGCCGTATGAAGTTTTGGTTGGTCGTCACACTCGTCCTTGGGGCAGGATTCCTTGCGGCTGAGATTTATGAGTTCATTCACTACTACCACATCGGTCACACGTTCACGTCGAGTGCGTTCGGTTCAGCGTTCTATACGCTCGTCGGATTCCACGGCGCGCACGTAACGTTCGGTCTGTTTTGGATCGGGACACTCCTCATCCGTAACTGGAACCGTCCGATCGATGTGTACAACGCACCGAAGTTTTATGTGTCGAGTCTATATTGGCACTTCATCGATGTCGTCTGGGTTTTCATCTTCTCGATCGTCTATCTCTTAGGGATGGTGAGCTAACATGGAAAAACGTCCAATGAACGAATCGCACAAGCAGTTAGAGCTCGAAGTGAAAGCAGAGTCGAGACGTGAGTATCAACTTCAATTGATCAGTTTCGCAATGATGATTTTACTCACATTCGTAGCGTTCGGCGCTGTTTACGCTGAACTCATGCCGGTTTGGGCGGCGGGTGGTTTCTTGATCATCCTCGCCATTATCCAAGTGTTCTTGCAGTTGTACATCTTCATGCATATGAACAACCGTGGCAACACGTGGATCGTCGGGATGATGTGGCTCGGTATCTTTGTCGCCATCATCACGGTCGCGGCACTTCGTTTGCTCATTTGGTAAATGTGACAAAGGATTGAACATCTGTGGAAACACAGATGATTCGGTCCTTTTTGCTTTACTTCAAAAATAAAGGAATAGTAATCTTGAAGTGAACGGTTTCATTGTTATGGGAGAGAGAGAAAAGGGGTGAAGGGATGCTCTGGAATATATCAGAGCTACTCAGGCAGTTCGATTGGATCACGTTATGGAGTCCATTGTTCGGATTGCTCATGGTAGGGCTATACGTCCTGTACGCGGTCGTCACAGAGAAAATGGCGAAGCGGGGATACGAGTCGACCACGTTGCTGCAGAAGTTCAGCATGCTATTTGCCATTGTTTTATACTACATCGGATTCGGAAGCCCGGTCGACGTATTCGCGCACATTATTTTCTCGGTGCATATGTTTCAAATGGTGCTCGTCTATGTACTCGCGCCGGCACTCGTCGTGTACGGGTTGCCGTATTGGGTATTTGAAAAACTATTTAGTTATAAAGTAATCGGGCCGACGTTTCGCTTCATGACGAAGCCGCTCATCGCGCTCATCTTGTTCAACGCGTTGTTCACGTTATACCATATGCCATTCATCTTTGATTACGTGTTGACGAACTATGGCGTGCATCGCGTCTTCCACGGCGCACTCGTCGTCTTCAGTTTGACGATGTGGTATCCGGTCATCGCACCGTTCATCTCGGAAGAAGAGGAAGGGTTGTCCGACTTGAAGCGAATGGTGTACATCATCGCGAACGGCGTATTGCTCACACCCGCGTGTGCGCTTATCATCTTCAGTCATAACATCTTGTACGATGCGTACACGGACGTCGAGACGTTCGCGACGGTGCTCGGCTACTGTATGCCGAACGGTGACGTGTCAGGGCTCGATTTGAACGCGCTCATGGGGGCGACGAATAGCGCGCTTGAAGACCAACGCTTCGGCGGGGTATTGATGAAGCTCGGTCAAGAACTCGTCTATGGCTTCTTCTTCGGCTGGACGTTCTTCGGCTGGGTTCGTCGGACGAAGTCACTCGCGCTCGAAGAAGGCATGTCATTCTCACCACAAGAACAACAAGAGAAAAAATGAGTTAAGTCAAAGGGGAAACAACGATGAATTATCTTGCATTGATTAGTGTTTCATTCATTGTGCTCAGTGCGATTTTAGTCGCCAACGGCTGGGTCATCATCGCACGGGATCGCCGTAACATTGAGAAACATAAGAAAGTCATGACAGCCGCAGCGGTGGCCGCCACGACGTTCTTCATTCTTTACGTGTCACGCACCATCTTTGTCGGGAACACGGCGTTCGGCGGTCCGGACAGCATCAAACCATACTATTTGGCGTTCATGATCTTCCACATCTTACTCGCGACAACTGGCGGTGTTCTCGGTCTGATCACGCTGTACCTCGGTTACAAGAACAAAATCGAGAAGCATCGTAAGATTGGCCCGAAAGCATCGGTCGTCTGGTTCTTCACGGCGATCACAGGGGTCACGGTGTACGTTCTCCTCTATGTTGCTTTTGAGCCGGGTGAGACGACGAACGTCTTCCGTGCCATTATCGGAGGGTGACCCAAGAGAGGGGGATGAGGATGAAACGGAACAGTTATATGACGGTCGGTTTGACGGTAGCCGTCTTGGTCGCTCTGGGAGTGGCGTCTTATTTCTTATTCTTTAAACAAGACGACTTGCCGGTCATTCAAGAACCGACACCGTTCACACTCACGAACGCACTAGACGGCGAGACGTACAACTCTGACAATGGGAAAGTAAAAGTGATCACGTTCTTTTACACGAACTGTCCAGACATTTGTCCACTCACGCTTCGGGACTTCATGAAGCTCGAACAAGAGCTGAAAGCGGAAGGGCTATACGGCACGGACGTTGAACTCGTCGCCATCACGGTCGACCCGGAAGTGGATACGGTACCTGTGCTTGAGAACTACGGCGCCGCGTTCCAAGCCGAACCGACGGGGTGGAAAGTGTTGACGGGAGAGAAAGCGGATATTGACCGCATCACCCGCCAGCTACAATTCTATTACTCGAAAGCGAACAGCGGGCTCGTCACACATGCAACGACGATGTATATCGTCGATCGTCACCACGATGTGCGGGCCGTCGCCCAAATGGCGACGACAGGAGATCAACCGGTTGATATCGAATCTATCATGGAGGACGTGAACGTGCTCGTTGCTGAAAAGGAGTGAAGACGATGAACGATACGATGGCTGTCATCGGGAACGATTATTCGTATGGAGATGTGACGATTGCAGAGCGGGCGATTGAGGACTTGATTGCATGTAGTGCAATCGAGTTTGGCTTGGCTGAAGTGAAAGTGGTTTCTTTGTCGAAAGATCGCTACGATTACCAAGTGATCGCACCGCTCTCGCTCGATGATGCGGAACGGTTGTACCGTTACATCCGAGATCAATTCGATTTGTTGCTCGGACAAGTCGACGTGACGTTGAACGTCATCGCGACATGACAGAAGGGAGGCCCGCCAAAGGGTCTCCCTTTTTGTGTACCGGGGCAGATAAAGGGCTTTTGTTCATATTTTCCAATATCGAATTTTGGTATGATATTAGGAGTAGTCACGGTACGCGACTTATAGCTCATCGAGGAGGACAGAGTATGCAAAATAAAGCATTGGTCGTCATTGATATTCAAAATGACATCACGAAGAATTACAAAACGGTCATCGACAATATCAACAAATCAATCGAGTGGGCGGTCGACAATGAAATCCATGTCATCTATATCCGACATGAGAATTTGTCGCCGGGAACGAGAACGTTCAAAACGGGGACTCGTGGGGCGGAACTCGTTCCAGATTTGAAACGGGTATCTGATCACGTGTTCACCAAATATAAGGGCAACGCTTTAACGAGTGAGGCGTTCACAGAGTTTATCCAAAACCACGGCATCGACACGTTCTATATTACCGGGGCCGATGCGACGGCTTGTGTGAAGTCGACTTGCTACAATCTGCGGAAATCAGACTATACAGTCAACGTCCTGTCTGACTGCATCACGAGCTATGACTTGAAGAAGATGAGCAGCATGATCGAATACTATGAAAGTAAAGGCTGTGCCATCATACAGTCGGAAACTTTGACGGTGTGACTGGATGTACATCATGCGTCGTCTAGTTGAGTGAACATATGGTCAAAAGAAAAACCCCTTCGTTTACGAAAGGGGTTTTACTTCAAGTGTCTCAGCGAGTGCGGCTAGGCGGCGTTCACAGTCGCGAACGATTTCTTCCGGGAACTCTTCGTCGTACTCGACGCCGTGCGGATAATAATGTTTCCCGAGAATCGGTGTCAACATTTTCACGACAGCATGACGGTCCTCGATTTGGCCTTCAATGGCATAGACCGGTAAGCGAAGATAGAACGTCTCGCCCGTCGATTGCTTCTCGTATTTCATATCATACGTCGCGCGCTCATAGTCCCAAGCGCCTTCACGGATGAAATGATGATGATCCATGATCGTCTCGAGCAAACCAAAACGGATTTCTTTTCCCTCGATGTGGAACTGCTCAAATTTCATCATAATCCCCCTTTTTCAATAAACCTCATATGTCATCATATCATATTCAAAAACATTGTTGGAATAACGTGTGTTCAAATTGTGAAAAAAAGATGAACGGTCAAGCGAGCGTTTCCAAGTATGCTTCGATCTTTTGCGGGAGCCGGACACCGAGTGGCATCAGTCCTTCTGAGCCGAAGAAGACGTTGAACTCTAGGATGTAAAACGCATCGTCAGCGACGATGACGTCAAACGCGGCGTGGTTGATGTGAAGCGTCTTCGCGATGGTGCGAACTTCCTCGACGACGTCCTCCGGGATATCGTCGTACGAGAAATTGGCGCCTTGGGCGACGTTGTTTAAAAACGCCTCGCTGACACGCCAATACGAACCGACGACTTCTTCGCCAATGACGATGATGCGAAGGTCGCGGTCGTTCGGGATATACTCTTGCACGTAAAACGTGTCGTGTCGTTCTACATATTCGAGCCACTCTTGCTCGTTTTTAATGAGCCACACCCCTTGTCCCATCGACGACTTCGCTGTCTTCGCGACGAACGGATACGTGAACTCTTCGAGCACCCGTTCGATCGTGTATGGATTTTTCCCGTAGATGAGCGTCTTCGGGATCCGGTGCGGGAACGTCGCTTTGAAGGCGCGTGTCATCTCGATTTTATCGTGGCCGAGGTGATACGTGGCCGGGGAAGGAAAGATCGATTTGTTCAATCCGTATATGATGGAGTTGACCATCCAATATTCAGGGAACAAGACGAGGTCGGCCCCTCTCACTTTATCCAATTGGTCATAGTAATATTCTGGTTTCGCATAATCGGTCTTAATGCCGGCCGAGCGAATCATGTTGAACGAGATTTTCTTCATCAGGCACCGTGCGGACACGGTGATTCACTTCCTTTCTTTGTAAACGTGTTGCAGTCACGTTCAATTATAAGGCCGATTGCTCACAGAGGGAATCAATTGTGGTAAAATCATGTCAGAAAGGGTGAAAGCCATGATTATTACTGAACAAACGATCGCACTTCTCGATGAGGCCGAAGCGTTGGCTGATTTGATCGAGTCGAGCGGGTCGTTCCAAACATATATCACGACGAAACGAGAGCGTGCCGTCTCGGCGGAAGCGCAGGAAGTCGAACGTGAGTTTTTACGAATGAAAGAAGATTACGAGTACGTGCAACGGTTCGGTAAACATCACCCGGACCATGACCGCATCAAAAAAGAGATGCATCTCGTCAAACGCCGGCTCGACGTCCAGCCTGAAGTGGCCGCCTTTAAAAAAGCGGAACGGAGCTTGGACAAACTGCTTGGAGAAGTGAGCGGGTTGCTCGCGCACTCGGTATCTCCGAAAATCAAAGTCCCTACCGGTAACCCGTTCTTTGACGAAGGTGGCTGCTCGGGCGGGGGAAGCTGCGGCGGAGGAGGCGGAAGCTGTGGATGTGCTGTCTGAATCATTCGAGTTAAAGGGCCGGATCGGACTGGTCGTTTACGTTCAATCGCTCAAACAAGTGAAAGCGTTGCGACGTTACGCGAATTTATATTACGTCTCGAAACGAGAGAAGTACGCCTTTTTATATACGGACTTAGAAGGTCACGAGACGACCGTCGAGACGATCAGTTCGTTGCCGTTCGTCGAGTCTGTCGTACGGAGCGAACGCCCGTTCATCGCCGAGACGTATGCGCCGAAACAGAAATAAACAGAAAAGATGAAGGTGGTGACGCCTTCATCTTTTCTGGTGGAGGAGAAGAAGGATGCGAGTCATTTCAGGAGAACGTAAAGGGACGCGGTTGAAAGCCGTACCCGGGTCGGCGACACGGCCGACGACGGATAAAGTGAAAGAATCATTATTTAATATTATCGGACCTTATTTTGCAGGCGGGGAGGCGCTCGATTTATATGCGGGGAGCGGCGGACTCGGGATTGAAGCGCTCTCGCGCGGGTGTGACCATGCCGTATTCGTCGATAAACAAACGAAGGCCATCCAGACGATTCAAGAGAACCTGCGCGTCACACGGTACGAGCAACAGGCGACGGTCTATCGGCAAGATGCGAAAAGTGTGCTCGAACAACTTGTCGGGTCAGGGCGCGTCTTCAAACTGATCTTCATGGATCCTCCCTACCACGCCGAAGAGCATGAGACGTTCTTGCGTACGATCGAGATGAATCGGCTGTTGACCGAGAATGGTGTCGTCGTCTGTGAGCATGGAAGTGAGGCCGAGCTGCCTGAGCGCGTCGGCCGACTTGAAAAAATAAAAGTGCAGCGCTACTCTGACGTAATCACGATCAGTTTCTATGAGTACGCGTCGACTGAGGGGTGAACAACTATGTCAAAACGTATCGCGATTTGTCCGGGGAGCTTTGACCCGATTACGAACGGCCACTTAGATATCATCGAACGTGCAGCTGCTATCTTTGACGAAGTGATCGTCGCCGTCCTTGAAAACTCGAGCAAGGCGCCGTTGTTTGACGTCGAGGAACGGCTCACCCTCATCCGGGACGTGACGACGCATTTGCCGAACGTCACGGCCGACGCGTTCGGGGGTCTTCTCGTCGAATATGCGGCGAAACGGGAGGCGGCGACGATCGTTCGTGGTTTGCGTGCCGTCTCGGACTTTGAATATGAGCTTCAAATCGCTTCCATCAACAAGAAGCTGAACGAGGACGTCGAGACGTTGTTTATGATGACGAACAGCCAATATTCGTTCCTCAGCTCCTCGATCGTGAAAGAAGTCGCCAAATACGGTGCTCCGGTCAACGAGCTCGTCCCGCTCCAAGTCGAAGCGGCACTGCGGAGGAAGTACGAAACGAGCCGCCAACCATGAAGTCGCTGAAAATCGGTTTCGGCCTGCTCGTCGCCGTCCTCATCTTCTTGTTCGCGCCGTTGCCGTACTATATTACCTATCCGGGTGAGGCGACATCGATTGAACAGTTCATGACAGTCGAAGATGGCGACAAAGAGCCTGGAGAGCTCATGATGGTCACAATCTCGCAACGCCGGGCGACACCACTCTGGCTCGTCGGGAGCTGGTTCACACCGTTCACCGAAGCGAGTCCATCGAGTCGCTACTTATATGACGGGGAAGGCGAGGCGGACTATGAACGGAGACAACAGTTGCTCATGTCATCGTCCCAACAAGCGGCGGTTCAATACGCCTACGACCTTGCCGAGGCGGAAGTGTCCGTCTCGTTCGATGGGATGTATGTGTCGGCCCCGATCCAAGGGTCGCTCGCGGCGAACGTCTTAAAACCTGGGGATGTCATCACGGCAATTGATGGGCGTTCTTTCGTATCAAGGCTCGACTTCCTCGATCGAGTGGCCGCCTATGAGGCCGGCGACGAAGTGACGCTCACGCTTGAACGAGATGGGCGTGAGCGGGTCGTCCAGACGCTCGTGCAACCGCTCGACCGTTCCCAGTCAAGGGTCGGTCTCGGCATTTACGAGCCGTTGCCGGTGCAAGACGTCGTCACGGAACCGTCCGTCACGTTTGAATTGACGAACGTCGGCGGTCCGTCGGCCGGTCTTATGTTCACGTTAGAGCTCTTTGATCAGTTGACGCCTGGTGATTTGGCGAACGGTGAAAAGATCGCTGGGACGGGGACGGTCGATGAGGAAGGCAACATCGGTCCGATCGGTGGGGCGTGGCAAAAAATTGTCGCCGCCGACCGAGCTGGGGCGACCGTGTTTTTCGTGCCAGACGGTCCGAACTACGAAGAGGCGAAAACGTCACTCGACCGGCTTGAGTCCGACATCGAAGTCGTGCCGGTCAAGACGGTCGAGGACGCGATCCGTTATTTGGAGTCGATGAACTGAGGCGTTTGGACGTGTTCGCGGAGCGATTCGTCACCGAGAGGGAGTCGGTACGCCTCGGTGACGCGCGCCTCGAATGCGAGGTCGGGATGGTACTTGCTGAGAAGCGGTACCGTTTTTTTTATATCTTTTAATACGAGTCGGCCGACGCCGTTGAACGCGAGCGGACGGACGTAAGGGACGTCATCGAACCGATCTGGCAACTCGGAGCGCTGAAAGTGGATCAGCACCGAGACGAGCGCCCGTTGGATGGCGGTCCGGGTGTAACGTCGCGTCTGCAACTTCCCGAGCGCCCGCTCAAACGACGGTTCAATCCCGGCCTCGATCAAACGAGGGGACAAGGAGGCGTCGATGCCGACAAGCTCGTCAAGCACCGGCTGGGGTGTCGTCCGCAGCTTGTATTGGAGCACCGGCCAATACGTTGACCAGTGGGCCATCGTACGTTGACGGAACAAGGCACGTGTCGCCAGAGGGACGGCACGGACGATACCTTCCTCAAGATAATGGGCACGGACGCCCGTCGCCGACATGATGTCCGCTAGGCCGGTATCGTGATAACCTGCCCCGAGCCGCTCGACCGTATGGAGCTGAATCGTGCGGGCTGCTTTGGCGTAATGATACGCTAAAATATTGTTAGGGAGTGTCAAGTCAAAAGCGGGATAGAGGGCGGAAAACGCCTCACTTGAAGCTTTCGCGGGTGATTTTCCGCTTTGAAGCGCCTCTTGAAACGCCTGTCGATAGGCCGGAGTCGACTCGACGTCGGCGCTTGCGGCCTGGCAGATGGCCGTGGCGTCACCGCTCTCGCTCCCGAACGACAACGTTTGACAGCCGACGCGTTCGGCGATGGCGACAGCAGCACTTGCGAACCGGTCGGCACGTTGGACGCCGTACCGGGTCGGCAATTCGATGACGAGGTCGATCGCCCCCGTCTCGACGGCGGCCCTTGCCCGGCTCCATTTGTCGAAAGCGGCCGGTTCCCCGCGTTGGGTGAACTGTCCGCTCATCACCGCGATGACGGCTTCAGCCCCTGTTTCAAGGCGAGCGGTTTTTGCTTGGAAGAGGTGCCCGTTATGGAATGGATTGTACTCTGCGATGATGGCCGTCTTTTGCATGAAATTACTCCTTTGCATTGTCGATTGGATTGGTGTAAGATGGATAAGTACGCTTTGACAAAGCGCCGTCGTCAACTGCTTTTAGTGTAAAGAAAAAACATTGACAAAACAAGTTGGCCTATCTATAATTCATATTGTTGCAATTGAGGTGATTCGGATGAAATGGTCTATTGCACAGCTACTTAAGCTTCGAAACCAAGGTGACAGTTTTTCCGTTGATGAGACGGTTGAACTTCCGGAGCTGATTCAGCTCCATCCGGATATCCGTTCGATTCGCCCAGTGCATGTGCACGGGGATGCGTCGTTCACATCTAATCAAGTTACATTCAATTTGAAGATTCAAGGTGACCTGACGTTGCCAGATGCGCGTACGTTAGACGATGTCATGTATGAATTCGATATTGAATCGCTCGAGCCTTTCTTTTTGGAGAACGGGCGTTACACGGAGCAATTCGATGACGTCAATTTGCCAGAGGGAAATACGATTGATCTGCGACCGATCGTACGTGAGCTCATCATGTTAGACGTCCCGATGCAAGTTTTCGGGAACGAAACAGACAAAACTCAGGTTGAAGGGGAAGGCTGGGCCCTCGTAGAGGATCAGCTGGACGACCAACCAAAAATTGACCCGCGCCTCGCGGGACTCGCCGACTTGTTCTCGAAAAAAGAGGACGAGAACGGCTAACTTTTCAAGGAGGTGGACAACGATGGCAGTACCATTCCGTAGAACGTCGAAAACTCGCAAACGTCTTCGTCGTACTCACTTCAAACTCAACGTACCTGGTATGAACGAGTGCCCGAACTGTGGCGACATGAAACTTTCACACCGTGTTTGCAAATCTTGCGGACATTACAACGGTAAAGAAGTTACAAGCAAATAATGCTGGAAGAAGCGCTCTCCCTGGAGAACGCTTCTTTTTTTTATGGTCATCGAATCGGAGTATGGTAAAATTTTTATTGGACAATGGAGAAGGAGGGTTGCGCATGCAACCGATCGAACGGATTGGGATTATCGGGAACGGGGCCGTCGGGATGCTGATGGCGTCGTTACTCGCGAAAGACTATACGGTCACGCTGTACGGCCGGGTCGAGGAACCGAGCGTTGTGACGATTGAACGGGACGGAATGACGAACGGGACGGTTGACGTGATTCTCAAACCGGTACGTACTCTTGACGAGACGGAAGCTGACGTCTTTTTCGTGACGACGAAAGCGCATCAAGTCGAGGCGGCGACCGTGCGACTTAGCGGAAACGTGCCCGTATTCATCTGCTCGAACGGCATCAGCCATCTCGACTATGCGCTTGAACGCGGGTTTCATCTCGGGGTCATCGAGCACGGCGTGACCCGTGACGGGAACCGGATTCATCATAGCGGTCTCGGCCGCGTCCGCATCGGTGGGCTGACGGACATGTCGGCCATCTCGTTCGTCGACTCGCCGCTGCACGTCGTATGGGAAGCGGATATCACGCATGTCGTCATCGAAAAACTGTTCGCGAACGCGATCATCAACCCGATCACGGCGCTTTGCCGTATGCCAAACGGTGTGGTCGGGCAACCGCCGTGCCGAGACGTCGCACTCGCGATCTATAAGGAATTGACGTCGTTGTTCGACGAGACCGTACCATATACATATATCGAGTCGATCATCGAGAAGACGGCGAACAACCGTTCATCGATGCTCCGGGACGTGGAGGCGGGACGCCCGACCGAAGTCGACGCCATTTTGACGCCGCTGTTGAAGCGAGCCGAGGATCGCGGCGTTGAACTGACCGTCATCCCGCTCATGCAAAAACTAATTTTAGGAGCGAGCGCATCGTGTTAGTGTATATCGTTTCATTTCCACTCGTCATTTGGTTTATGGTGTATATGACACTTAGAAAAATTATGCCGAAGTCGGTCAATACGTTCAAGCTGGTGTGCGATGCCGGCGTCGTGCTTTGGTTTTATGCGTGTGCGGTTTTGTTGGAGTCGATTGTCGAGACGAATGTCGCTTGGCTCTTGCTCGCCGTTTGTTGCGCTATTTTTCCAATCAATGCGATTTGGCAACGCGTCCGCCACGAGGAAGTCGTGTTCACGAAGATGTTCGTGCACGGTTGGCGATTGTTGTTTTTGTTTCTCGTTCCGGCCCACGCCATCTTGTTTGCGATTGGCATTGCCAAACACATGATTCATTGATCGATCGAAAGGAAGTCGTTATACGTGAGGATAGAGCCGCTTGACGCCATGTATGCCCCGTCGTCTCCGATGCTTCAAATCGAGGACGGGTATACGGATTGGCTTGATTATAAAGGAATGGGCGAGTTGAGACTGCGAGCCGAGGAGCTGGACGGACGTACATATCCGCATTTGGAGTCGCTCGCGGCGATTTTACGTGACCAACAAGCTGCTTACGGTCCATTGTCGGAAACGCTCGACCGAAAGCTAGACGCGCTCGCGTCGGGTGAGGCGTACACAATCGTGACCGGGCAGCAAGTCGGTGTGTTCGGGGGACCGCTGTTTGCGGTGTACAAGCTGTTGACCGTGTTGAAGCGGGCAAAACAAGCAGAAGCGTCGCTCGGCAAGCCCGTCTTGCCAATCTTTTGGATGGCGACGGAAGACCATGATTATGCCGAGATCAATCACGTCCTCATCCCTCAGCCGCTATCCCGGCAGTTTCGTAAAGAGGCGCTCTCGGCCATCCCGCTCGCCGGAAAAGCGTCCGTCGGGGAGCTCGAGTTCGAACGGTTGAAAATCGAACTCGTCCAAATGTTGCAACGCATGCTTGTCGCCGAGGCGGAAACGGAGCATACGTCGTCGCTGTACCATGAACTCGTCGAGCTGTTACAACGCTCGAAGTCGTTCGCTCAATTTTTCGGCAAGATGATGCGGCGCTTCATCGGAGAAGACTTTCTTCTGTTCGACCCGCACCAACCGGATGTACGTGCCCTCGGGCGTGATGCGTTCAAACGGTTGATCGTCGAACACGACCGGCTGCATGCGGCGTTCGCGGACGCGCATAAGGACGGAATGCCTGACGTCGAGCTCAATCGCGAAGCGGCCCACGTATTCTATCATGACGGGACGCGCGAACTGCTCTCGAAAGAAGGGGACGCATTCACGACGAAACGGGGTCATCACTTCTCAGAAGCTGAGTTGCTTTCGGAGATCGATGCCCATCCGGAACGTTTCTCGAACAACGTCGTCTCCCGTCCGCTCATGCAAGACCATTTGTTCCCGACGCTCGCATATGTCGCCGGTCCTGGTGAGATTGCGTATTGGCTTCAACTGAGACCGCTGTTTCACACGTTCGGCTGGAAGATGCCGCTCCTCGTCCCTCGTCTCGGAGCGGTGCTCATTTCGGCGAATGACGAGAAAAAGCTGGCGCAAGAAGGTGTGTCGCTCGACGAATATTTGACGAATCCGCTCCCGGACCATGCGTTCGATGATGAGGCGTTCGATGAAAGTTTGTACGCTTATCGGGCGCTGTCTTCCGCCGTCAGCGAAGAGGCGAGCCGGCGAGGTCAGCGCTTCGGGTCGAGTGCGCTCCACGCCCTCGAACGTTTGGCGGACGAGATGCGGGCCGAGGCGAAGCGGGAACAGTATCGGTTGAATCGGCGTCGGATCCATCTGTCGACGCGTCTGTTGCCGATGGGGGCGCCGCAAGAGCGGATTTGGTCGATGGTGCCGTTGTTGAACCGGCACGGTCTTGACTTGTTCAAGCGCTTGTCTGACGCCTATGAGCGGACGGAAACAGAGCGATGCTTAGTTAAATTGTAAAATAATTACAGGTGTTTCGGACGGTTCCCCGGGCGAACGGGGAATCTTTTTTGTTTGTTACCTTTTTGTTTCCTATTTTCGCTAAAAACGAATGCGGAGCTTGACATTTTTATGATAAAGTAAGTGTAATAAAACAGTTGAAAAATGTAGGGTGAGAGGGTTTTTGTATGTTTGAGCATGAAACGGTTTTAAAAATGGAGTCCATCGAAGGGTTGAACATCAAACCGGACGGGATTTATGTCGATTGCACGTTAGGAGGAGCCGGTCACAGTGAAGAGATTGTCAAACGATTGACGACAGGCCATCTATACGCCTTCGACCAAGATGACGTCGCCCTCGCGCACGCGAAAGAGCGCTTGGCTCCATATGAGGACCGGGTTACGTTCATAAAGAGCAACTTCGTCCACTTGAAAGACGAGCTGCATGCTCGTGGTGTCGCACAAGTCGATGGTGTCTTGTTCGACCTCGGTGTCTCGTCACCGCAACTTGATGAGGCGGAACGTGGATTTAGCTACAATTACGATGCCCCACTTGACATGCGCATGGACCGATCAAACCCATTTTCGGCCTATCACGTCGTCAATGAATGGGCGTTCGGGGACTTGGCCCGCATCTTCTTTACATACGGGGAAGAGAAGTTCTCGAAGCAAATCGCCCGTAAAATCGAGAAAGCCCGTGCCGAAAAGCCGATCGAGACGACGTTTGAACTCGTCGACTTGATCAAAGATGCGATCCCGGCACCGGCCCGACGTAAAGGCGGGCATCCCGCCAAACGGACGTTCCAAGCGATCCGCATCGCGGTCAATGATGAATTGAACGTGTTCGACCGCGCTGTCCAAGATGCGATCGACATGCTCGCCATCAACGGCCGCATCTGTGTCATCACGTTCCACTCGTTAGAAGACCGGATCTGTAAACAAGTATTTAAAGAGAAAAGCCAGCATCCTCAGCTTCCGCCAGGGTTGCCGGTCATTCCGAAAGAGTTTGAGCCAGAATTGAAGCTCATCACCCGAAAGCCGATCACGGCCGGCGGCGATGAGCTTGAAGACAATCGACGCGCCCGTTCAGCGAAGCTTCGGGTCGCCGAAAAACAAAAATAGACTGTACGTAGGAGGGATACCTGATGCCAGAAGCTGCCCGCAAGGCTCTGCAGCCTCACGTTTCACCGAATCGAAATCCGATTCCGCAAGAACGACCGATACCTGCTCCAAAACGACGTACGTTGACTTTGTTCGAATCCATCCTGTACCCGACGATGATCGCTTCTGTCGTCTTGTTCGGTGGCATCACGGTGTCGAAACATAATGAAGCGTACAACATCATGCGTGATACGGCCTTGATTACTCAAGAGACGAACACGATTGCCAAAGAGAACGAAGAACTGAAGTATGAGATCGCCCAACTTAGCTCGCCAGAGAGAATCTATGCGATAGCTGAAAAGCTCGGAATGCAGTTCAATGAGAAGAACGTCAAGGTGATTGACTGATGAGCTCTCTACAACAGAGTAAAAAAAGAGTGGCGTGGGTGGCGATTGTTTGCTTCACACCGCTCTTTTTATTTTTTGTCGGTTGGTTTTTTTATCTATCTGTCTTCCAGACGTACAAAGGAGAGAACATGCTCGCTTTCGCCGAAGAGGAACGGTGGAAGGCGGTCAGTACGCTGAAAGCGGAGCGTGGTGAGATCTTTGACCGTTTCGGTCAACCGATTGCCATCAATATTCCGTCGTATCGGGTCGTCGCCGTCTTAAAGCTCGGAGGTGAGCGGGTCGAAGGGAAGACGTTGTTACCGGAAGAATTTCCGGAAGCGGCACGCGAGCTCGCGACCGTCATCCCGATGAACGAGGCTGATGTGTTAAAACGGCTCGAACAGAACGTCGAACGGGGTCAAATTGAGTTCGGTGTTCCCGGACGTGACTTGACGGTCGAACAAAAAGAAGAGATTGAGTCGTTCGAAATTCCGGGGATCACGTTCGTCGAAGAGCCGAAACGGTATTATCCGAATAAAGTGTTCGCCTCAAGCGTCATCGGCTATGCCCAAAAGATTGACCAAAACGGACGCATCGAACTCGTCGGAGAACTTGGGATCGAGAAGTCGTTGAACGATATTTTAAGTGAATCGTACGGCTTGAACCGGTTCGAGAAAGATCTTGCCGGCCGTCCGCTCATCGCGAGTGATGAGCAGTTGCGCATCGAGCCGGAAGACGGGGCGGACGTCCAGTTGACGATCGATCATCGCATTCAACAGCTGCTCGATACGAAGATGGACGAGATGTACGAAGAGTATGCGCCAAAAAATGCGACGGCGATCATCATGGACCCGAAGACGGGAGAAATCGTGGCACTGTCGGATCGGCCGTCATTTGACCCGAACACACGCGAGATCACGTCGTACAGCAACTTCTCCGTCTCGTCTCGATTCGAGCCGGGGTCGACGATGAAGATCTTCACACTCGCCGCGGCCATCAACGAAGGCGTGTTCGATCCGAACGAACTGTACAAGTCTGGTTCCTATACATATGGACGGACGACGTTTAATGATTACAACATTACCGGATGGGGTACGATTCCTATGGTAGAAGGCGTATGGCACTCGTCAAACGTGGCGTTCTCCATCATGGCTAATGAACGTCTTGGCTTGAGCCGGTATGAAGACTATTTCAACGCTTTTAAATTCGACCAGCGCACCGGTGTTGATTTGCCGGGTGAGGTCAACAGTCAATACGACTTTGAAAGCCCGCTCAACGTGCTCATCACAGCCTGGGGCCAATCGACCGCGGTGACACCGATGCAAATCTTGCAAGCGACGTCAGCCATCGCGACCGATGGGACGATGAAGCAACCGCACGTCATTAAAAAAGTCGTCAACCGGGAGACCGGTGAGACGATTCGGACGACGAATCCGAAAGTCGTCGGGCAGCCGATCACGGCTGAAGCGGCCCAATTGACGCGTGAGGCACTCGACGGGGTCGTCAACAGCGACCTCGGTACCGGTCAACTGTACGCCCTTGAGAATTATCGGGTCATCGGGAAGACGGGGACGGCCCAAATCGCTGAGAACGGTAAATATTTGAGCGGTCAGTACATCCATTCGTTCGTCGCCATGGCACCGGAAGACGACCCGGAGCTCGTCATGTATATCGCCGTCGACCGTCCGAACAGCGACTCGTCGACGACGGGACCGCGCATCATGGCACCGTTATTCAAGGATGTGATGGATGTGGCGCTCCGTTACCGGAGCGTCGAACCTGAGAAGCAAGAGAAGGCGGTCGACGCGTCAACGAAGACGACGGAGTCCTACCTCGACCTCGGTCGTGACGAGGCGGTCACGAAAGCGAAGGCGGCCTCCTTCGCCCCGATTTTACTCGGTGGTGGAGAGGCGGTGTCCGCCCAAAGTCCGGTCGAAGGGCAATCGTACGTCGTCGGCGAACGGCTGCTATTAAAAACCGGAGACACGTTCGCAATGCCGAACTTGTCCGGGTGGTCGCTTCGAGACGTGAAACGTTTGGCGACCTTGTACCAATTGAATTTAGAAATAGACGGGACCGGCTTTGTCACTTCCCAGTCGATCGGGAAGGACAAGCCAGTCAAAACCGGGGCGACGTTGAAAGTGAGACTCGAGTCCCCGTCGAACTAACGCAAAGGGATGAAGAGGGCCTCGGCTCTCTTTTCCTTTGTCACAGGAGGAATAACGATGGAACAATTGACGATTCAAACATTGGCAAGCTGGTTCGGCATCAAGTCGGACGACGTGCGTGAAGTACGGAACGTCGCGACGGATTCACGAGACGATAATCAAGACGGGCTGTTCGTCCCGATCATCGGGGCACGCGTCGACGGACATGATTACATTGATAAGGCGATCGAGCAAGGTGCCATCGTCACGTTTTGGGAAGAAGGACGCAAACAGCCGGAAGGCATCGTGACGATTCCGGTCCCTTCTCCGCTCAAGGCACTCCAAGAAGCGGCAGCCCGCCATTTGGCAGAGATCGATCCGCTCGTCGTCGCCATCACCGGTTCGAACGGGAAGACGTCGACGAAAGACATGGTCGCGGTCGTGCTCGAAGAGAAGTTCAAGACGCATAAGACGGCCGGCAATTTCAACTCGGACGTCGGCTTGCCACTCACAGTGCTCCGTATGCCGCGTGACACCGAGGTGGCCGTGCTCGAGATGGGCATGAACGGCTTCGGGCAAATCGAACTGTTGTCCAACATCGCCAAGCCGGACGTCGCGTTCGTCACAAACATCGGTGAATCGCACGGCGAACAAGTCGGAGGACGCCAAGGCATCGCCAAGGCGAAACTCGAGATTAAAGCCGGGCTGAAACCGGACGGCGTGTTGATCGTCGATGCGGACGAACCGCTCCTTGCCGGAGAAGGTTTCCGGGTCGGGTATGATGCGGATGCGGACGGGAACATCGAGGTCGTCGAGACGACGTTCGACGCGTCCATCTTCCGCTACGACGGTGAGTTGTTCGAGCTGAAAGTGCTCGGGGCCCATCAAATTCGGAACGCCGCGTACGCCATCGCCTGCGGTCGTCAGTTCGGGCTCGACCATGCGACAATCCAACGCGGGCTCGACCGCGTCAAACTGACGACGATGCGGATGGAAAAGCAAATGTTCGGTGACGCCCATTTGATCAACGACGCCTACAACGCGAGCCCGACATCGATGATCGCTGCCATCGAGACCGTGAAATCGCTCGAAGGATTCAGCCGTCGAGTACTCGTCCTCGGGGATATGTACGAACTTGGCGTCGATGAGTTCGAGCAACACGTTCAAGTCGGGCGCGTCATCACGGCCCCGGTCACGGACTGCATCTTGATTGGGGACAAAGCGAAATGGATTCAAGAAGGGATGACGGATGACCGCGTCAACGTGACTTGCGTCGCCACGGTCGAGGAGGCGAAACCGCTCCTTGGCAGTTATCAACGACCACAGACTGTGATATTGTTAAAAGCATCGCGAGGACTGGCGCTCGAGCGTCTAGTTCAATAATAAAGAGTAGTGAGGTACGAACATGTTAATCAGTTTAATCGTCTTAATCAGTTCATTATTGACCGTATTGGTCGTTATGCCGCGGGCCATTCCCGCGTTGCGTCAATTGAAGTTCGGTCAAGAAATCCGCGATGAAGGTCCGGATTGGCATCAAAAGAAATCTGGGACACCGACAATGGGAGGCATCATCATCTTGCTCGCACTCGTCGTCGGCTTCATCGTCTCGCTCATTTTCGGCGATGCGGTAGCGGGCTTCGGGACCCTCTTGTTCGTCACGCTGGCGTTCGGGGTGATTGGTTTCCTCGACGACTACATTAAAGTCGTGAATAAACGAAACCTCGGTCTCACATCGCTTCAAAAATTGATTGGACAAATTGTCGTCTCGGTGTTGTTCGTGTGGTTCCTTTCACTCGGTGCCGGCTTGGACACGACGATTCAAATCCCGTTCACTTCGATCGCGTTTGATACGGGTTGGTTGTACGTCGCCATCGTCATTTTCTGGCTCGTCGGTTTTTCGAACGCTGTCAACTTGACGGACGGCCTCGACGGCCTCGTGTCGTTCTCGGCCATCCCGACGTTCGCATTCTTCGGGATTTATGCGCTCGGGCAAGACGAGGCCGGTGTCGCCTGGTTCGCTTTCAGTGCGGTCGGGGCGCTTCTTGGATTCCTCGTCTTCAACAAGTACCCGGCGAAAATCTTCATGGGTGACACGGGATCGCTCGCCCTTGGCGGCGCGGTCGCGGGACTTGCGCTCATGCTGAAGCTCGAGCTGTTGCTCGTCTTCGTCGGGATCATCTTCGTCATCGAGACGCTCAGTGTCATCTTGCAAGTGCTCTCGTTCAAAACGAGAGGGAAGCGTATCTTCAAGATGAGTCCGATTCACCACCACTTCGAGATGGTCGGTTGGTCAGAATGGCGCATCGTCTTGACGTTCGGTGGAATCAGCTTGATCACGGCATTCTTGTCGTTACTACTCATGTAATGGATGGTGGAACAGATGCAAAAGCAGTGGAAAGGTAAACGCGTCCTCGTCCTCGGCGCTGCCCGCAGCGGACTCGCCGCAGCCGCCTATTTGACGGGTGTGGAAGCGGTCGTGACAATCAATACCGGTTCAGAACCGTCAGCTGATGAACGGACGAAAATCGAGCAGTTAGGAATCAAATCGGTATTTGGTTCCCATCCGCTCGACTTGTTGGAAGACACGGACGTCATCGTCAAAAATCCAGGGATCCCGTACCACATCCCGTTGCTTCAAGCAGCGATGGAACGAGGTATCCCCATCTATACGGAAGTCGAACTCGCTTACTTGGCGACGGACGCGGCGTTTGTCGGAATCACCGGTTCAAACGGGAAAACGACGACGACGACGCTCGTCCACGAACTGTTAAAAGGCGGAAACCGTCCGGTACACGTGGCCGGAAACATCGGCTTCCCGGCAATCGAAGTCGCGTCAAAAGCGAAATCGGAAGACATCATCGTCATCGAGCTGTCGAGTTTTCAATTGATGGGTGTCGAGGCGTTTCATCCGAAAGCGGCGGCGCTTCTCAATTTGTCAGAAGCCCATCTCGATTATCACGGAGACTTTGAATCGTATGCCAACGCAAAAGGGAACTTGTTCCGTAACATGACCGACGCTGACCGGGTCGTCGTGAAACGCGCCGATGCGGAAGTGATGAAACGGGTGCCGGAACAGTTGACGGCGCAAACGTTCGGCTATGAGGTTGGAGATGCATTCGTTGAAGACGGCTGGATCACCGTTCATGGCGACAAGGTCATCCAAGTGTCGGAACTGGCGCTCGGCGGTGCCCATAACGTCGAAAACGTTTTGGCGGCGCTACTCCTCATTGAACCATTCGACATTCCGCGTTCACATATCGAACGTGTGTTGCGGACGTTCGGCGGTGTCGCGCACCGGACTGAGAACGTGGGTCGCATCCTCGGCCGCAGCGTCTACAACGATTCGAAAGCGACGAATAACGTGGCGACCGAAGCGGCGCTCGCTGGATTCGAATCACCGATTGTCTGGGTGTGCGGTGGGCTCGAGCGAGGTGCGGACTTGTCGTCACTCATCCCGGCGATGTCACGCGTCAAAGCGGTCGTCGCCTATGGTGAGACGGCGGAACGGTTCAAAACACTCGGCGCCTCGCAAGGTGTCCCGGCGTTTGCTGTCGGCACGCTCGAAGAGGCGGTACCGCTCGCGTTTGAACAATCGGCAGAAGATGATGTGCTCTTACTGTCACCTGCATGTGCCAGTTGGGATCAATATAAGACGTTCGAGGAGCGAGGCGAGCATTTCGTCGACCTCGTCCGCAAATACGAGGAGGCGAACCGATGAAAGTCATCATTTCGGGCGGGGGAACGGGAGGACACATCTACCCGGCCCTCGCTTTACTAGACACGTTGAAAGAACGCCATCCTGACTTACAAGTGCTCTATATCGGCACGGAGAACGGTCTAGAGGCCGACCTCGTTCCTCGCGCTGGAATTCCGTTCAAATCGATTCGAATCGCCGGTTTGAAACGGTCGCTATCGCTTGAGAACGTCAAGACGGGCTATTGGTTCTTGAAGTCTGTCCGGGAGCTCCGAAAAGAGATGAAGGCGTTCCTTCCGGACGTCGTCATCGGCACGGGCGGCTTCGTCTCCGGACCGGTCGTCTTTACAGCGCAACAACTCGGGATCCCGACCATCCTGCACGAACAAAACAGCATCCCGGGATTGACGAACAAGTTCCTATCGAAAAAAGCGGATCGTGTCGCCCTATCGTTCGCGGGGTCAGAAGCTCATTTTCCGGGGGCGAACGTTCGCGTCATCGGGAACCCGCGTGGCAGTGAAGTATTGAAGACGGTCGTCGATGAGGCGAAAGTCCGGTCCGCCTATGGACTTGATGAGCGTCCGATCGTTGTCATTTATGGAGGCAGCCGCGGGGCAGAAGCAATCAACCGGGCGGTGCTCGAAGCCATCCCTGAGCTGGCCAAAGAGCCGGTGAACGTGCTCTACGTGACCGGGAACGTTCACTACGACACGGTCATCGCGAAAGCCCCGACCGCAGACAACGTCCACGTGTTGCCGTACGTCTACGACATGCCGGAACTTCTCGCCTGTGCGACGCTCGTCGTCTCCCGGGCAGGAGCTTCGACAATCTCTGAGCTCACGGCACTTGGCTTACCGAGCATCTTGATTCCAAGCCCGTATGTGACCGCTGACCACCAGACGAAAAACGCGTCGGCGCTCGTCGAGAGCGGAGCGGCCACATTGATTCGGGAGACGGAGTTGTCCGGCGGCACGCTCGTCGAAGCGATTCGTCACGTCTTAGCCGAGCAGGAACAAATGGCTGCGGCATCGAAACGGTTAGGATTCCCGGAAGCAGCAGAAGCGCTCGTTGAACTCGTGGAAGAAGTAAGCCGCTAAAGGAGAGGGAACATGGAGACACGTCAGAACACCGTCCGTAGTTTAGAAGACCGTATCCCGTATATGAAAGACCAGCGACGTAAGAAGGCGAACCGTCGTCTGTCCGCCATCTTACTCTTGTTCGCCCTGCTCATTGCGCTCGTCGTCTATATGCAGACGTCGGTGTCTGACGTGAAGGCGGTGAACGTGTCCGGCCTCGATTGGTTGTCCGAGGCGTACGTATTAGAGAAAATCGAACTCGACACGAACTCGAAAATCGTCGAAGTCTCTCCGAAGCGATTAGAAGCGACGATCAAATCACTTCCCGGGGTGAAGGACGTCGATGTCGATCGGAGTTGGTACAACATCGTCTCGATCGATCTCGAGGAAGAGAAGATGATTGCCTATTCACGGACGGACGAGGAAGAAGTCGTCGTTCTCGCCGACGGGTCGCTCCACCCGACCGGTCAAATCGATGATCCGGAAAAACTGAAGGACGGACCGCTGTTGCGTGAATTCACCGATGTCGCCGACCTTGAGAAAGTGGCCGGGGAACTCGAACAAGTCGACGATGCGATGCGGGCTCGTATGTCGGAAATCGTCTTCTCGAAACGAGACGGCGAGCCGACGCGTTATGAGATATTTATGAACGATGGCAACACGCTTGTGACACCGACGTTCAAACTCGGCCAAACGGTGTCGAAATACGGTGAAATCTTTGAAAACATCCCGAAAGGACAGCGGGGAACCGTCGTCATGGATGGAGGTTATTATTTCGTCCCGTATGAAAAACCGAAAGAATAATCTGATTTTTTACAGCCCTAATACACGATAGGGCTGTTTTTTTATCGTTTGTAATCGAATTGACACCCCAAAACCGCTTAATTTGTAGGATTCTACCTTTTCTCACTATCTTATTTGTTGTAAACTTAGACGTGAGATATCTTGCCGGACCTAACAATATTTTTGGATATCTGTAATATTGTAACGGAATGTTGGAACAGAAATTTTAGCGCGGAGGTGTTTCCCTGTTGGAAGCGAATGGTTATGTAGCCGCATTAGATATAGGAACGTCAGAAATTAAGCTCGTCGTGGGTGAACTACTCGGGGGAACGCTTAACATTTTGGCGGAGGGATGTGCCCCGTCTGCAGGAGTAAAACGTGGCGCCGTCGTCGACATCGATAAGACGGTTCAAGCAATCAAACAAGCCGTCGAACATGCCGAAGCGGCACTCGGTGACCAAATTCGGTCGGTATACGTTGCCATTGAAGGGGAACATATCCAAATCGCCCCGTGTCACGGAATCGCATCGGTCAAGCGTGAAGACCAAGAGATCACGGATGCCGATGTGATCGAAGTCATCAACTCGGCGCAAGTGATGCGTCTCCCGGATGAGATGAGCGTCATCGATGTCATCCCGTCCTCGTTCACGGTCGACCAGCAGACAGGTGTCGTCGATCCACGCGGCATGCTCGGTTATCGTTTAGAGATGCACGGGAAGATGGTGACGGGCTCGAAGACGATCTTACATAGCATCCGCCGTTCGATTGAACGTGCGGGACTGAAGCTCGACGGCTTCGTGCTCGGTAACTTAGCGCTCGGCATGAGTGCCGCTTCTGTCGATGAGATCGACCTTGGCATCGGCTTGATCGATATCGGTCATGAGAAAACGACCGTCTCCGTGTTCTATCGCGGTGACCTCGTTTACTCATACATCCTCCCTGTCGGTGGCGACCATATGACACGTGACTTGGTGTACAAGCTCAATTGTAAATACCAAGATGCGAAAGTCGCGAAGGAAGAGTACGGGCTCGCCCTAGAAGAAATGGCTGATGCGACCGAAGGCTTCTCGTTCACGAACATTAACGGCGAAGTCGCTTACGAGCCGCAAGCAGAAATTAGTTACGTTTTAGAGGCGAGAATAGAGGAAATGTTTACATTGGTGTTGAATAGAGTGCAAAAGGTAGGCGTCCCGACGCTCAGTGGAGGTTATCTCCTTTGTGGCGGAGCCGCTGCCTTGCCTGGCATCCAAGAACTTGCGACGCGAGTCATGGGTCAGAAGACGAGACTTTACCAACCGTCCTCGATTGGTGTCAGACACCCGAAATACGCGTCTGCCGTCGGCGTCCTCAAGTATGTGCTTATGAGCGACCATCATGTCTCGAAGCAAAACTTGGAGAAGCCGGAGGAGCGTGAGGTCGTTCCGACACCAGATCACACGAATCGTCATCATGATTCTGATGTGGAACCGGAAGCGACAGATCGCGAATCTAAAAATGGATTCGGTCGATTAATGGAAAAACTATTTGGCGTGTAAGCTGATGCTATTAACAATCGGAAATTACGTAGGGGGATACCTGAATGATGTACTTTGATGAGGCGATTGACGCCGTAGCAAAAATTAAAGTAATTGGAGTCGGTGGCGGTGGTTCAAACGCTGTCAACCGCATGATTGAACACGGAGTACAAGGGGTCGAGTTCATCGCAGTCAACACGGACGCTCAAGCGCTCAACATGTCGAAAGCGGACGTGAAACTCCAACTCGGCGCAAAATTGACGCGCGGACTCGGAGCCGGCGCCAACCCGGACATCGGGAAAAAAGCAGCTGAAGAGAGCCGCGAGCAGTTGATCGAAGCGCTCGACGGAGCGGACATGGTGTTCGTCACAGCCGGTATGGGCGGCGGAACAGGTACAGGGGCAGCCCCGGTCATCGCTGAGATTTCTAAAGAAATCGGAGCGCTCACGGTCGGAGTCGTCACGAAACCGTTCATGTTCGAAGGACGTAAACGGATGCAACACGCACAACACGGGATCCAAGCGTTCAAAGAAAAAGTTGACACGCTTATCGTCATCCCGAACGACAAGTTGCTTGAAATCGTCGAGCGCAACACGCCGATGATCGAGGCGTTCCGTGAGGCGGACAACGTCTTGCGTCAAGGTGTCCAAGGGATCACGGACTTGATTGCCATCCCAGGATTGATCAACCTTGACTTCGCGGACGTGAAGACGATCATGACGGAAAAAGGATCGGCGCTCATGGGTGTCGGTGTCGCCACAGGCGAAAACCGCGCCATCGAAGCAGCGAAAAAAGCGATTTCATCACCACTTCTCGAGTCTTCAATCGAAGGCGCCAAAGGTGTCTTGATGAACATCACGGGCGGACTCAGCCTCAGCCTTTATGAGGTCACGGAAGCAGCTCAAATCGTTCAAAGTGCCGCTGATGAAGAAGTGAACTTGATTTTCGGTTCGGTCATCAACGAAAACTTGAACGATGAGATCATCGTGACCGTCATCGCAACTGAATTTGCAGAAGATGTGCAAGGTGCGAACCCATTCCTTCAACAGCCGAAGAAACAACCTGAGGCGGAATCGAAGACAGAGGCGCAACCGAAAGCAACCGAATCTGCACCACAAGATGAAGGGAACTTCCATAGACCGGTCTATGGCGGTGACGTCCCAGACGAGACGATCAACATCCCAGCGTTCGTAAGACAACGCCGTAACTAAAAAATAGGGGGTGCCGGTTCTCGGCACTCCTTTTTTGTAAAAAAGGAGAACGTCATGCGACTGATTCATACATGGGAAACGGAAACGGAACGATACTCGGCTTACGTGACGACCCGGACCGACTGGCACAACGAAGGAAACGTCGGTCTGCACGTCGGGGACGAGCAATCGGCTGTCGTCGATAATCGAAACCGCTTTTTCACCGAGTCCGGCTTGAACTTGGCCGACTCGGTTTGGGCGGACCAAGTCCACGGGAAACGGGTCGCCCTTGTCGATGAGTCGGACCGCGGAAAAGGTGCGTTCGACTACGCTGAAGCGATTCAAGCGACGGACGGATTGGTCACGAGAGCCGAGAACGTCCCGCTCGCCCTCGTCTTTGCCGACTGTGTGCCACTCTTTTTCTGTGCGAAAGCACACGGGGTCGTTGGAGTGGCCCACGCCGGGTGGAAAGGGACGGTCGGCAACATCGTCGGCGCGATGGCGGACGCATTCGCTGAACTTGGAGTGCCGGAAGAAGACATCGACATGTTCGTCGGACCGGCCATCACGTCCGAGCATTACGAAGTCGATCGCCGTGTCCTCGATGCGGTGAAACATGTATCAGAGGCAGCGTATGCGGGCGCGGTCATGAATGAACGAGAGGACGGCCACGCCGAACTGTCGCTCCAACATGTGAACGAGACGCTCGCCGCAGAACGAAATATGGACGTCACGCAATCGAACTTATCGACCGTCACCGATCGGACGTATTTCTCGTACCGTAACGGTGACGCGTCTCGTCGATTTGCCGCCGTCCTTGTCAAGGAGAAGAAATCGTGAGTATAGCCAACAATGTCAAACGAGTAAGACAGACGATCGCCGAACATGAAGCCGGACAGAAAGTGACGTTGATTGCCGTCACGAAATCGGTAGGGTCGGACGTGGCGAACGCGCTCTATGAGGAGGGCGTTCGCGACTTCGGAGAGAATCGTCCGGAAGGGCTGCTCGATAAAGTCGAGGCGCTGCCCGAAGATGCCCGTGTCCATTTTATCGGGAGTTTGCAAACACGAAAAGTACGCCAAGTCATCGGGCGCGTCGCAGCGATCCATTCGCTCGACCGTCTTTCCCTCGCCGAAGAGATCAACAAGCGAGCTGATCGTGTCATCGATTGCTTCGTACAAGTGAACGTTTCTGGGGAAGACTCAAAACATGGGCTTGAAAAAGAGGAAGTCCTTCCGTTCATCGAGAACTGTAAACAGTATCCGCACATACGGATCATCGGTCTCATGACGATGGCACCATTCACAGAAGATGAGGCGGTCATCCGTGACACGTTCCGCGAACTTCGGACGTTACGTGACGATATGGCCGCCCGAGCGTTCGAACATGCCCCGTGCACAGAGTTATCGATGGGGATGTCAAATGACTATAAAATCGCCCTCGAAGAAGGCGCATCGTTTGTTCGTATTGGAACCATACTTGTGCAATAATATATCTTAAGGAGGAATCCGTTATGTCGATCAAAAACAAGATGAAAGATTTCTTCGGTCTCGAAGAAGAACCGAATGCGTATGAAGGAGAAGAGTACGTTGTCGCTGAAACGAAGCAACAACCGGTGACAGAGCAAATCGTCAAATCGGAGGAACGTCCGAAAACAGCGAACAACCTTGTCGCTTTCAACTCGAAGAAAAAAGAACGCTCGAAAGTCGTGCTCGCCGAACCGCGGGTATTCGCCGAGGCACAGGACATTAGCGATCAGCTAAAAGAAAATCGTGCGGTCATCGTCAACCTTCAACGTATGTCGAAAGAACAATCTCGCCAAGTCGTGAACTTCTTATCGGGTGTCGTCTATGCACTCGAAGGAACGATGACGTCGATTGGACATAACACGATTCTATGTACTCCGAACAATATCGAATTGACGGGGTCGATTTCGAATTTGATTTCGGAGGACGAACTCAATAGTAAAGGATGGTAAGTGAATGAATAACGTAGTAGAAGCTTTAGGAAATACGATTGTCACGCTTCTTGGCTATTATAGTTGGGTCTTGATCGCCTACATTTTACTGTCATGGTTCCCGAACGCACGCGAATCGAAGTTTGGACAAATTTTGTCGTATCTTTGTGAACCGTTTTTAAATCCGTTTCGTCGGATCATCCCTCCAATCGGCGGGATGCTCGATATCTCCCCAATCGTCGCCTTGTTCGTACTTCGAATGGCACAAGCGGGAGTGCGAGCGATTTTCGGTCTGTAAATGAGCGTCTTCGATCATTATCGGCCGAGCGAGCGAGCCTTCATCGAGCAAGTGCTCGATTGGGTGCAGCAAGTCGAGGACAACTACTTGTTCAAACTGACAGATTTTTTAGACCCGCGTGAACAACAGATTGTCAAACAAATCGTCGGGAATCGCTTGGCGATTTATGAGGACGGTGGTTTTGAAGGTGCGGAACGGAAACGACTCATTCTCGCACCCGATTACTATGAACTGGATCCGCTTGATTTTGAAATCGCGATTCGTCAAATCGATTATCCGACCAAATTTGTCGACTTGACCCATCGTCAAGTGACGGGCACGCTTCTCAATGCCGGCTTAAAACGGCAAAAGTTTGGAGATGTCGTGTTACATGACGGTGTCGCCCAATTCGCGACGACGCGTGACGCGGCCGGTTTCATCGAGATGAACGTCGATCGTGTCGGGAAGGCACGAATCCGGATTTCGGACGTTGCGCCCGAAGCGAAGCTCGTCGTCCCAGAGACGAAGTGGAGCGATGAATTCGGCATCGTCTCGTCTCTTCGGTTCGACACAGTCGTAAGTGAAGTGCTCGGACTCTCGCGTCAAAAAGCACAAGCGCTCGTCAAACACGGTGAATGTAAAGTGAATCATAAGCCGATTGACGATGCGAGCTTTATCCTCGAGCCGGACGATTTAGTTTCGATTCGTGGGTATGGTCGGGTGAAGCTGATGGCGATTCTCGGCTCGACGAAACGGGAGAAAATAAAAATCCAGTATGGCATCATACGTTGAATTTAGGAGGAAAGTCGAATGGCGTTGACACCGATTGATATTCATAACAAAGAGTTCTCGACTCGTTTTCGCGGGTACGATATCGATGAGGTCAATGAATTTCTAGATCAAATCATCAAAGAGTTCGAACTATTGATTCGTGAGAACAGAAGGTACGAAGAACTCGTCAACGATATGCAAGCTCGCATTGACTACTTCTCCTCGATGGAAGATACGTTAAACAAATCGATCATCGTCGCTCAAGAGGCGGCCGAAGAAGTGAAGACGAACGCAGCCAAAGAAGCGAGTCTCATCTTGAAGCAGGCGGAGCGTGAAGCGCTCGCCCGTGAAGAAGAGGCGGCGCGCAAAGAGCAACTCGCCGAGCGAGAAGTCGTCCAAATGCTGAAGAAGGTCGAGCTGTACCGGACACGTTTCCGTGTTCTCGTCGATGCGCAGATGGAGCTGTTGAACAGCACGGAATGGGACACGATCGTCGGCGAACCACCGGTCCAAACGGTTCTTGACGATACGACCGAACTTCCGTATAATGACGACGAAGTCATACCAAACAAACATCACGGATAATACACAATACGTCGATTAGGACACGTCGATAAAGTCATACCTACGAAGCGACTTAGGGAAGGTGCAAGCCTAAGAGAAAGACTTTATTCGGTATCCCCTATGAGTGTCGTGCTGAACGCAGTAAGCACGACCGCCTGACCTCGTTATCGGTCTCCAAGAGCGGTCTCAAACGTTGTTTGAGATTAGTAGGGTGGTACCGCGAGTCGACGAACTCGTCCCTATTTAGGGGCGGGTTTTTTTGTTGTCAAAAAACTGAAGGAGGAGTTTCAATGAACTACAAAGACACACTATTGATGCCTGAAACAGATTTCGCCATGCGCGGAAACTTGCCGAAACGCGAACCTCAAATGCAGGAAGCATGGGAGCAGATGGACCTTTATACGCGCGTCCAAGAAAAAAATGCCGGGAAGCCCCAGTACATCTTGCATGACGGTCCTCCGTATGCGAACGGCGATATCCATATGGGCCACGCGCTCAACAAAGTGTTGAAAGATATCATCGTCCGCTTCAAGTCATTGAACGGATATCAGTCCCCGATGATCCCAGGTTGGGACACGCACGGTCTCCCAATCGAGAACGCGCTCCAAAAAGCAGGCGTCAACCGTAAAGAAATGACGGTCGCCGAGTTCCGTGAGAAATGTGCGGCGTATGCGATGGAGCAAGTGAACTCGCAACGCGAGCAGTTCAAACGCCTCGGTCTGTTGGCTGATTTCGATAACCCGTACATCACGCTCCTTCCGGAATACGAAGCGGCCCAAATCCGCTTGTTCGGGACGATGGCTGAAAAAGGCTACATCTATAAAGGTAAGAAACCGGTCTACTGGTCACCGTCTTCTGAATCAGCACTCGCTGAAGCGGAAATCGAGTACTACGACAAGAAATCACCGGCGATTTACGTGGCGTTCCAAGTCGTCGACGGGAAAGGCGTGCTTGAGCCGACTGACCACTTCGTCATCTGGACGACGACGCCTTGGACGATCCCTGCTAACCTCGGGATCGCCGTCAGCGATGAATTGACGTACACGCGTATCGAGCATGACGGCAAAGGGTACATCGTCGCCGACAGCCTCGTCGAAGAAGTGACGACAGCGCTCGGCTGGACGGACGTCACGGTGAGCGGGTCATGGAACGGCCGTGAGTTCGAACATATGACGGCGCAACACCCACTTTACGACCGGACATCGCTCGTCATGATCGGCGACCACGTCACGGCAGACGCGACGGGTCTCGTTCATACGGCACCAGGTCACGGGGAAGACGATTACCGCGTCGGACAAGCCTACGGACTCGACGTCTTATGCCCGGTCGACGACCGTGGTTATATGACGGACGAAGCACCTGGGTTTGAAGGTCTCTTCTATGAAGACGCCAACAAACAAATCGGCATGAAGCTTGAAGAGAACGGTTACCTCCTTAACTTGAAATTCATTAAGCACTCATACCCGCATGACTGGCGTACGAAAAAACCGGTCATCTTCCGTGCGACGCCGCAATGGTTCGCCTCAATCAAAGATTTCCGGGCCGATATGCTTCGTGAGATCGAAGAAGTGAACTGGGTACCAGAGTGGGGCATGACACGTTTGTTCAATATGGTCCGTGACCGTGGGGACTGGGTCATCAGTCGTCAACGGGCATGGGGTGTGCCGATCCCGATCTTCTACGCTGAAGATGGGACCGAAATCATCACGAACGAGACGATCGACCACGTCGCCAACTTGTTCCATGAGCATGGCTCGAACGTCTGGTACGAGCGCGAAGCGAAAGACTTGTTGCCAGAAGGGTTCACACATCCGAACAGCCCGAACGGCGAGTTCCGTAAAGAACTCGACATCATGGACGTCTGGTTCGACTCAGGTTCGTCTCATGCGGGCGTGCTTGAACAGCGCGACAACTTGCGTCGTCCTGCTGACCTGTATTTGGAAGGCTCAGACCAATATCGCGGCTGGTTCAACTCGTCACTTTCGACGGCTGTCGCGACGACCGGCAAAGCGCCGTATCGCAACGTACTCAGCCATGGCTTCGTTCTCGACGGCGACGGCCGCAAAATGTCGAAGTCACTCGGTAACACGATCGCGCCGAACGACCTCGTCAAACAGTACGGAGCTGAAATCGTCCGTCTTTGGGTATCGTCGGTCGACTATCAATCGGACGTTCGTGCGTCTCACGACAACTTCAAGCAAGTGTCGGAAGTGTACCGGAAAATCCGAAACACGCTCCGTTTCTTGCTCGGTAACTTGAACGGGTTCGACCCGTCGATGCGTGTCGCGTTCGACGACATGCCGGAAGCCGACCGCTTCATGGCGACGAAATTGAAGCAGTTGCAGACGAAAGTCGTCAAAGCGTACGACACGTTCGACTTCATGGCCGTCTATCACTTGATTCACAACTTCTGTGTCAACGAGTTGTCGTCGTTCTACCTCGACTTCACGAAAGACATCCTCTATATCGAGCGTGAAGATGATGCGCGTCGTCGTGCCGTTCAGACGGTCATGTATGACACGGTCGTCACGCTCACGAAATTGATCGCGCCGATCCTTCCGCATACGGCCGACGAAGTGTGGCAAGAAGTGCCGGCCCAATCGGTCGACAACGTCTTCTTGTCAGACATTGAAGAAGTCGCTCCGCTCACGGAAGAAGAGACGACGTTGCTCGCGAAGTGGTCGAAATTCCTCACGTTCCGCAACGACGTGTTGAAAGCGATTGAAATCGCCCGTGGCGAGAAGTTGATCGGGAAGCCGCTCGAGGCGAAGCTCGTCATCGCGCCGAAAGCAGAGACGAAACAGTTGCTCGATACAATCGACAACGTCCGTCAATTGCTCCAAGTGTCGCAACTCGACTATGCCGAGACTGCCGACGTGGACTATGCGACGGCACAAATCACTGTCGCGAAAGCAGATGGCGCCGCTTGTGCCCGCTGTTGGACATACTCGCCGGAGCTTGGGCAAGACGCCGAGCATCCTGAGCTTTGCCCACGCTGTACAGAAGTCATCGCGTAAGCTGGACCGGAGTGGCGTCAGTCCACTCCGGTTTCTTATGACGTGAAAGGAGAATTTGATGAAACGCTATTACGGATTGGCCTTGTTTCTCATCTTGCTCGACCAAGTGACAAAGTGGATCGTCGTCCAGACGATGACGATCGGACAGTCGATCGAACTCATCCCCGGATGGTTATATTTGACGTCATACCGGAATAAGGGCGCGGCTTGGGGCATGCTCGAAGGACAAATGGTGTTCTTTTTCATCGTCACGGCGATCGTCGTCGTCGGATTGATTTACTTTCTGCATAAAGAAGTGAATGGATTCAATCTGCTCGGTTATAGCGTCGGGTTGTTGCTCGCCGGTGCGATCGGAAACTTTATCGACCGCCTGTTCCGAGGGGAAGTCGTCGATTTCGTCGACACATATCCGTTCGGTTACAATTTCCCGATCTTCAATGTCGCCGACATGGCACTCACGTTCGGGGTCATCTTTATGATCATCGGCGTCTTATTTGAAGAAAAACTAAACAAAGAAAGGGGACAAACATAATGGAAACATTCACATTTGTCGCCGAAGAAAAGGCACGTATTGATAAATGGATGAGTGAACGGAGCGACTGGTCCCGTTCACAAATCCAAGACTGGATCAAGGCAGGGGACCTTCTTGTCAACGGTCAAACGGTGAAACCGAACTACAAACTACAAGTCGGGGACGAAGTCGTCGTGACAGTCCCGGAAGCCGTCGAGCTCGAAGTGTTGCCAGAAGACATTCCGCTCGATATCGTCTATGAGGACGAGGATGTCATCGTCGTCAACAAAGCGCGCGGCATGGTCGTTCATCCGGCGGCAGGACATACGTCTGGGACGCTCGTCAACGCATTGCTTTTCCATTGTGACGACTTGTCAGGGATTAACGGCGTCAAGCGCCCGGGCATTGTCCACCGTATCGATAAGGATACGACAGGTTTGCTCATGGTCGCTAAAAACGATTTGGCCCATGAGTCGCTCGCGCGTCAGCTGAAAGACCGCACGATCAAGCGAGAGTATATCGCCCTCGTCCATGGCGAACTCGCCCATGAACTCGGATCGATCGAGGCGCCGATCGGGCGTGACACGAACGACCGCCAGCGCATGACGGTGACGGATCGAAACGCGAAAGAAGCGGTGACCCACTTCCGTCTGCTCGAGCGATATAAAGATTTCACCCTCGTCGAATGCAAACTCGAGACCGGTCGGACGCATCAAATCCGTGTCCATATGCGCTACATCGGCCATCCGCTCGCCGGTGACCCGAAATACGGACCGCGTCGGACGATTCAATTGAACGGTCAAGCGCTCCATGCGGCGACGCTCGGCTTCCATCACCCGCGTACGGATGAGTGGCTCGAATTCGAGGCGAAACTTCCAGCCGACTTCGAGGCAGAACTCGCGAAATTGGACAAAATCGAGAAAACGCGTTGACTTTCAACCGATTCCGATTTATAGTCTAGAAAGCATAACACCTTTAAACCCAGTCCAGAGAGGCTGTGAAAGGATCGTGGCCGCGGCCACTACACGTCGATTATTTGAGGCAGGAGTCTGCCCTCACATATGAAGACTTCCTTTCCAGCCGGATGAGGAAGTCTTCTTTTTTTATACCGTTCAGAGAGGAGGAACACGTGTGAAACACTCTACTATACTAGACGAGGCCGCCATCCGGCGAGCGTTGACACGAATCGCCCACGAGATCATCGAGCGCAACAAAGGGACCGATAACGTCGTCCTTGTCGGCATCAAGACGCGAGGAGAGACGCTCGCCGATCGGCTCGCCCGCCGCATCGAAGAAATCGAAGGGAAGCCGATCGCCCTCGGAAACTTGGACATCACGCTATACCGGGACGACTTATCGAAAAAGTCACTCGACCCGGAAGTGAAAGCGACCGAACTCCCGCACGATATTAACGGCAAGACGGTCGTGTTGATCGATGACGTCTTGTACACGGGACGAACGGTGCGTGCCGCAATGGACGCACTCGTCGACCACGGTCGACCGGATTATATCCAGCTTGCCGTTTTGATTGACCGCGGACACCGCGAGTTACCAATCCGCCCGGACTTTGTCGGGAAAAATGTCCCGACCTCGAAATCCGAACAAGTCGTCGTCAGACTCAGTGAAGTCGACACGACGGACGAAGTATTCATCAAACAACAGTAACACCAAAACCTTTAAGGTGGTCCAGAGAGGCCAGGAAGGAGAACCACATATGAAACCAATCCTCAACATCCACGAGCGTCCTGCTCACTTGCCACAATGGCTGCTCTTCAGCCTTCAACACGTCTTCGCCATGTTCGGAGCGACGATTTTAGTCCCGATTTTGACAGGACTGAACACATCTGTCGCCCTCGTCGCTTCCGGAGTGGCCACGCTCTCATTCCTAGCCATCACCCGATTCAAAGTCCCGACGTATCTCGGGTCAAGTTTCGCCTACATCGCGCCGATCATCGCAGTCAGCCAACAATGGGGCGTCGAAGCCGCACTGTTCGGCGGCATCATCGCCGGTTCGGTTTACGGTGTCGTCTCACTCATCATCTATAAGACGGGCGTGCGTTGGCTGTTGCGGCTCTTGCCGCCGGTCGTCGTCGGCCCGGTCATCATGGTCATCGGCCTGTCGCTCGCACCGGTCGCCATCGACATGTCGATGAACCAAGACGGAGCGTACAACGGCACGTTCGTCACGATCGCCTTGCTCACGCTCGGCATCACGATGGTGGCGATGACGAAATTGAAAGGGGTATGGGGCGCCGTCCCGATCCTCTTCGGAATCGTCGGTGGCTATGCCATCGCAGCCATGTTCGGGATCATCGACTACTCGGCTATCGGACAAGCGAGCTTGTTCCAACTGCCTGACTTCACGATGGTATTCGTCGATTACATGCCGATGTGGCAAGTCGGGGCTCTCCTCGCGATCGTCCCGGTCGCCCTCGTCACGATGACAGAGCATATCGGCGACCAGATGGTCACGTCGAAAATCATCGGACGCGAAACGATGAAAGACCCAGGCCTGCACCGTACGCTTCTCGGCGACGGTGTCGGGAAAGCGGTCGCTTCGGCGCTCGGCGGCCCGCCGTGTACAACGTACGGTGAAAACAACGGCGTCATGGCCATCACGAAAGTGTACAGTGTGTACGTCATCGCCGGTGCAGCACTCATGGCGATCAGCTTCGGCTTCCTCGGCCACGTCGAGGCATTCATCTCGACGATCCCGAACCCGGTCAAAGGCGGCATCTCGATCCTGTTGTTCGGTGTCATCGCCTCGAACGGGCTACGGACGATGGTCGAAAGCAAAGTCGACCTCGCCGAGAAACGTAATTTGATCATTGCCTCGGTCATCCTCGTCGTCGGACTTGGCGGGGCAATGGTCCAACTCGGCAGCTTCCCGGTCCAAGGGATGGCGCTCGCGACAATCGTCGGCATCCTCTTGAACGCCTTCTTGCCAAAAGAAGAGACGAGTGCGGAAGCCGATGAGCAACCAACTGAAGAAACTCGACAAGCAAGTAACTTTTAATTCGATCCCGTGAGGTCGGCAAAGTGAAGGCTCGTTTATTTGGGTGTAGTCTACCCAAATGAAGGCGTCCCTTCACGTAGGTGAAGAGGCGCCTTTTCTCTTTGCCTTCTACGAAAAAGGAGGAGACGAACATGAACTTGATCAAACAACAACCGAAACATTTTGTCAGTCTGGATACGCTCACGTTAGAAGAGATCATGGGGATGATTGAGGAGTCGCTGCGCTACAAACAAGGTGACATGCCCCCGCTATTTGATGGGAAGACGGTCGCGAACTTGTTCTTTGAAAACTCGACGCGGACGAAAAATTCGTTTCAAATGGCCGAGCGGCATTTGAAGATCCAAGAGATCCCGTTCGACGTGGCAACGTCGTCGGTGACGAAAGGCGAGACGCTCTACGACACGTGCAAGACGCTCGAGGCGATCGGTGTCGACGCCCTCGTCATCCGTCACCCGGAGGATGGGTACTATCACGAGCTCGTCGAGAAGCTGTCCATCCCGGTGTTGAACGGAGGAGACGGCAGCGGGGAACATCCGTCGCAGTCGCTGCTCGACCTCGTCACCATCTATGAAGAGTACAAAACGTTTCAAGGCTTGAATGTCGCCATCTGTGGTGACCTCGTCCATAGTCGTGTCGCCCGGTCGAACGCATCGGTATTGAAACGACTCGGCGCGAACGTCGTCGGATGTAGCCCGGCCACGTGGTGGGACGAGTCGATGGGGCTCGTTCATCGCGACATTGACGACGTCTTACCAGACTGTGATGTCATCATGTTGCTCCGCGTCCAACACGAACGCCACATCATGGGTGACATATTCTCGAAAGAAGACTATCACGCCCGCTTCGGCTTGACGGTCGAGCGAGTCGGCAGAATGAAGCCGAGCGCGATCATCATGCATCCGGCCCCGGTCAATCGGGACGTCGAGATCGCGGGCAGTTTGATTGAACATCCACAGTCGCGTATCTTTCCACAGATGACGAACGGGGTATACGCACGCATGGCCATCTTACAACGAGCATTAGGGGGACAATTATGATACTTCAACGAGCAACTTGGTATGACGGGAACATGAAACGGACAAGTAATGTATTGATCGAGGACGGCATCATTCGTTCGGTCGACTATGATGGGCCAACGAACGGTCACGACTTGATCGACGCGAGCGGGAAGCTCCTCATCCCAGGACTTGTCGATGTGCACGTCCATTTGCGTGAACCGGGCGGTGAGAAGAAAGAGACGATCAAGACAGGGACCGAGGCGGCAGCGGCCGGCGGCTTTACGACGATCTGCGCCATGCCGAACACACGCCCCGTCCCGGACGACCGGGCGACGATGGACGATCTGTTGACGAAAATCGAACAAGACGCCGTAGTGCGCGTGCTGCCATACGCGGCCATCACGAAGCGACAGCTCGGAACCGAGCAAGTTGACATGGCATCACTCGCGGACGCGTTCGCGTTCACGGATGACGGTGTCGGCGTCCAAGCAGCGGCGATGATGCGCGAGGCGATGCGCGAGGCGAAACGGCTCGGGAAAGCGGTCGTCGCACACTGCGAGGATAATACGCTCAAGGCCGGTTCGGTCCACGAAGGCCGGTTCAGTGAAGAACATGGTATCCAAGGCATCCCGAGCCTCGCCGAGAGCATCCACATCGCCCGCGACGTCTTGATCGCCGAAGAGACGGGTTGCCACTATCACGTCTGCCACGTCTCGTCTAGGCAGTCGGTCCGTGTCATTCGTGACGCCAAACGAGCGGGCATTCACGTCACGGCCGAAGTGACGCCGCACCACCTCGTCTTGTGCGAAGATGACATCCCGGGTCTGGATTCGAACTTCAAGATGAATCCGCCGCTCCGGAGCGCAGACGACCGGGAGGCGCTGTTAGAAGGATTGCGCGACGGGACGATCGATATGATCGCGACCGACCATGCCCCGCATACGGCAGAAGAGAAAGCGGAAGGGATGGAACGGGCGCCATTCGGTATCACCGGGTTCGAGACCGCGTTCCCGCTCCTGTATACGACGTTCGTCAAAACGGGACAGATGGAAGAGGCGACGCTCATCGAGTGGATGACGAAGCGGCCGAGTGACGTGTTCGGTCTGCCTTACGGGATAATCGGTGTCGGCCGAGCAGCAGACCTCGTTCTCGTCGACACGAACACGGTGCGCCAGGTCGACCCGGCGACGTTCCGTTCGAAAGGGAAGAATACACCGTTCGCAGGGAAAGAACTGACAGGATGGCCGGTCATGACGATCGCGGCCGGAGAAATCGTATATAAGGGGAGATTCGATGAAACGAACATTATGGCTTGAGGACGGGACGACATTTGTTGGGAAGGCGTTCGGCGCTGATGTCGAGACGAGCGGGGAAGTCGTGTTCCAGACGGGGATGACCGGGTATCAAGAGATGTTATCCGACCCGTCTTACTGCGACCAGCTCATCGTGTTGACGAATCCATTGATCGGGAACTACGGGGTGAACCGAGAAGATTTCGAGACGACCGTCCCGATGGCGAAAGGGCTCATCGTCAAAGAAGTGTGCGAGACGCCATCAAACTTCCGCTCGACGGCGACGTTGTCGGAAACGCTCAAGCGCTTCGGGATCCCGGGACTAGAAGGCATCGACACTCGGATGCTCACGCGCCATCTTCGTTCACGCGGGGTCATGCGCGGCGTCATGGTCGACGGGGAATCGACGTGGGCGACCGTGGCGAGCCGGTTCGGAGACGAGCTGCGTACCGATCAAGTCGAACGTGTGTCGACGAAACGGGCCTACGTCACGACAGGAAGCGGACCGCGCATCGCCCTCATCGATTTCGGGGCGAAGCTCGGCATCATGCGTGAACTCGTGAAGCGCGACTGTGAAGTCGTCGTCTTGCCGCACGACGTGACGGCCGAAGAAGTGATGCGCTACGAACCGGACGGTGTCATGCTGTCGAACGGACCGGGTGACCCGAAAGACGTCCCGACGGCTCTCCCGCTCATCGAGACGCTCATGCCGAAACTACCGATTTTCGGGATTTGTCTCGGCCATCAATTGATTTCGCTCGCGGGCGGTGCGAATACGTTCAAACTCCCGTTCGGCCATCGCGGCGCCAATCATCCGGTGCTCGAACTTGAGACCGGTGCGGTGACAATCACCTCGCAAAACCATGGATACGCGGTCGAGGAGTCCTCACTCGCACACACCTCGCTCATCGTCACGCATCGGGCCGTCAACGATGGGACGGTCGAAGGCGTGAGACACTTGCATCATCCGACGTTCTCGGTCCAGTACCATCCGGAAGCGGCACCGGGACCTTACGATGCCAATGACTTATTCGACCGTTTCATGACACTCGTCCAAGAAAACAAACAGAAAGTAGGAATATGACATGCCAAAACGACCAGATATTCAGAAAATCCTTGTAATCGGATCCGGCCCGATCGTCATCGGACAGGCGGCAGAATTTGACTATGCTGGTACCCAGGCGTGTCTAGCGTTGAAAGAAGAAGGATACGAGGTCATCCTCGTCAACTCGAACCCGGCGACGATCATGACCGATCCGACGACGGCAGATCGCGTCTACATCGAACCGCTCGAACCGGAGTTTGTCGAGCGTATCATCCGGCAAGAACGTCCCGACGCGCTGCTTGCGACGCTCGGTGGACAGACGGGGCTCAACTTGGCGATGGAACTTGACCGCCGCGGCGTGCTTGAAGATTGCGGTGTCGAACTGCTCGGTACGAAATTGTCGGCCATCGAACAAGCCGAGGACCGTGAACAGTTCCGCGACTTGATGTATAAACTTGGACATGGTGTGCCTGAAAGTGAGATCGTCCAGACGCTCGAGTCGGCTTGGGGATTCGCCGACCGGATCGGTTACCCAATCATCATCCGCCCAGCGTACACACTCGGAGGAACCGGTGGTGGGATCGCCCATGACCGGAATGAATTCGAACAGTTCGTCGAATCAGGACTGAAAGCGAGCCCGGTGACGCAAGTATTGCTCGAGAAGTCGATCGCCGGCATGAAAGAAGTCGAATACGAGGTCATGCGTGACTCGAGCGACCAAGCGATCATCGTCTGTGCGATGGAAAACTTTGATCCGGTCGGGGTCCATACGGGCGACTCGATCGTCTTCGCCCCGACGCAGACATTGTCAGACCGCGATTACCAGATGCTCCGCAGCGTCTCGCTCGACATCATCCGCGCCCTCGGCATCGAAGGCGGTTGTAACATCCAGTTCGCCCTCGACCCGGACAGCTTCACGTATTACGTCATCGAGGTCAACCCGCGTGTCTCACGCAGCTCGGCGCTCGCTTCGAAAGCGACAGGCTATCCGATTGCAAAGCTCGCTGCCAAAGTAGCGGTCGGCTATAAGTTATCGGAATTGAAAAACCCGGTGACGGAAACGAGTTACGCCTCGTTCGAACCGGCGCTCGACTACATCGTCGCCAAAATCCCGCGCTTCGCGTTCGATAAGTTCGAGACCGCCGACCGCCGTCTCGGCACGCAAATGAAAGCGACCGGGGAAGTGATGGCGATCGGCCGTAATTTAGAAGAAGCGCTCTTGAAGGCCGTCCGCTCGCTCGAGCTCGGGACGGAAGACTTGGCCATGCCACGGCTCGCGGAACTGAGTGCGAATGAACTCGATCGCGAGCTGACGACGCCGACCGATGAGCGATTGTGGATGCTCTACGAGGCGCTCCGCCGCGGCTATTCGACGGAACAGCTGCATGAGCTGACAAAGATCGATCGCTTCTTTTTAGCGAAACTCGATCGAATTTGGCAACAAGAAGAGACGCTCCGGCGTGAGCCGCTCTCGAAAGAGCGCCTCGCCTCGCCGAAACGACTCGGCTTCAGCGACAAGATGATCGCCCGGATCGTGAACGAGAGCGTGGAGACGGTCACGTCGCTCCGGAACGACTGGGGCATCCGGCCGGTGTATAAGATGGTCGATACGTGTGCCGCCGAATTCGCCTCGGAGACACCGTACTTCTACGGGACGTATGAAGTCGAGAACGAAGCGGTGAAAACGGACAAGCCGTCCATTCTCGTCCTCGGCTCCGGCCCGATCCGCATCGGCCAAGGTGTCGAGTTCGACTACGCGACCGTCCACTCGATTCAGACGATCCGTGACGCAGGGTATGAAGCAATCATCATCAACAACAACCCGGAGACGGTGTCGACCGATTTCTCGATCTCGGACCGACTCTATTTCGAACCGCTCACGACCGAAGACGTGCTCGAGGTCATCGAGAACGAACAACCGCTCGGCGTCATCGTCCAGTTCGGTGGCCAGACGGCCATCAATTTGGCGGCTTCACTTGAAGCGGAAGGGGTACAAATTTTAGGGACATCGCTTGAAGACATCGACCGTGCCGAAGACCGGAAAGCGTTCGAAGCGACGCTCTCGGCCGAACAGCTTGCTCAACCGCCAGGCAAGACGGCGGTCACGGTCGAAGAAGCCGTCGCCTGTGCCGAACTGCTCGGCTATCCGGTGCTCGTCCGCCCGTCTTATGTCCTCGGCGGCCGAGCGATGGAAATCGTCTATGAGCGCTCGGAGCTCGAACGGTACATGCGTCACGCCGTCGTCGCCTCGAAAGACCGCCCCGTCCTCATCGATCGCTACTTGACGGGAATCGAGATCGAAGTCGATGCCATCTGTGACGGGACGGACGTCTACATCCCGGGCATCATGGAACATATCGAGCGGGCCGGGGTCCATTCGGGCGATTCGATCGCGGTCTATCCGCCGCAACGGTTGAGCGCAGAGTTGAAACAAAAAGTCGTCGACTATACGATCAAACTCGCCAAGGCGTTCCGAATCAAAGGGTTGCTCAACATCCAGTTCGTCTACGCTGACGATCTATACGTCATCGAAGTCAACCCGCGGGCGAGCCGGACCGTCCCGTTCATCTCGAAAGTGACGGGCCTTCCGGTCGCACGCATCGCCACGCAAACGATTCTCGGGACGAGTCTTAAACAACTCGGTCTCGGGACCGGCCTGCATCCGGAAGCGGACGCGATTTCGGTCAAAGTGCCGGTGTTCAGTTTCGCGAAATTAAAAGAAGTCGACCCTTCACTCGGACCAGAGATGAAATCGACCGGTGAAGTCATGGCGACAGACCGGACGCTCGAAAAAGCGCTGTATAAAGGACTCGTCGCTGCCGGGATGACGATCGCCTTGAAAGGCAACGTCCTGTTGACTGTCGCCGATCAAGACAAGGAGGAAGCGCTCGACATCGCGCGTCGCTTCAACCGACTCGGGTTCCGCTTGATGGCCACGTCCGGGACGGCACTTGCGCTCTCGGCAGATGGATTGCCGGTCCATCCGGTCGGTAAAATCAATGAGGCCGGGGAGACGATGCTGAGCGTCATCGAACGGGGTGAAGTCGACATCGTCTTGAACACGACGACGCGTGACGCCCTCGCGACGAAAGACGGCTTTATCATTCGTCGGGCCGCAGCCGAGCAAGGGGTACTTTGTCTGACATCGCTCGACACGGTCACGGCGCTGCTCCAAGTCATCGAGAGCCTGTCGTTCCAAACGACGAGCCTGCCGGCGTTCACGACTTTCGGGGTGACCGTATGAGACAGTTCGCAACGGTGCTCTCAAATCATCCGATCGCAAAAGGGGCGATGGAGATGAAAGTGTCGGTCGACACGAACGAGATTGCGCCCGGAACGTTCTTTCACGTGAAAACGTCAGAGCTGCTCCGGCGCCCGCTCTCGGTCGCGAATGTCGAAGGGAACGTCGTGACGTTCTTGTATAAAGTCATCGGGGCGGGGACGACAGACCTCGCCGCGCGTCGCGCCGGAGACAAGCTGGACGTGCTCGGACCGCTCGGCAACGGCTTTCCGCTCCAACAAGCCGGAAAACGTGTCGTCCTCGTCGGTGGAGGCATCGGGGTGCCCCCACTGTATTATACGCGTCGCATGCTCGCCGCCCGCGGAATCGAGACGGTGGCGATTCTCGGGTTTGATACGAAAGCGAGCATCTTTTATGAAGACGCGTTCCGCGAGCTCGGAGAGACGATCATCACGACGGTCGACGGAACGTATGGGGAAAAAGGGTTTGTGACGGGGCCCCTCGCGCAGGTTGATGCCGATGTGTTGTTCAGCTGCGGTCCAGAACCGATGTTGAAGGCGGTCGCCGCATCGCACATCGAAGAGCGGTATATCTCGATCGAGAATCGGATGGGGTGTGGTATCGGGGCTTGTTTCGCCTGTGTGTGCCAAGCTCCAGACGGTTACGTCAAAGTATGCAGTGACGGACCGGTATTTCGTGCGGAAGAGGTGACGCTATGAGACTACACGTTGACTTGCCAGGCTTACGATTGAAAAACCCGATCATGCCGGCGTCAGGCTGTTTCGGATTCGGGGAAGAGTTCGCGAAACTCTATGATTTATCTATCCTTGGCGGCATCATGATCAAGGCGGCGACGGGTGAGGCACGGTTCGGTAACGGCACGCCCCGGGTCGCCGAGACGGCGCAAGGGATGCTCAACGCCATCGGCTTGCAAAATCCGGGCGTCGAGTCGATCATCGACTCGAAATTACCGTTCTTGTCGACGTTTGATACCGAGATTATCGCCAACGTCGCCGGGTCGACGCCTGAAGAATACGTCCGTGTCGCGCGTCTGCTGAGCGCGGACCCGACCATCAAAGCACTCGAACTGAACATCTCGTGCCCGAACGTGAAGTGTGGCGGGATGCAGTTCGGGACCGACCCGGTCATGGCGGCGGAACTGACCCGCCTCGTCAAAGCGGCGTCATCCAAACCGGTGTACGTCAAGCTGTCACCGAACGTCACGTCGATCACTGACATGGCGAAGGCGGTCGAAGCGGCCGGGGCCGACGGGATCACGATGATCAACACGCTCGTCGGGATGCGGATCGACGTCGCGACCGGGCAACCGATTTTAGCCAATCGAATCGGTGGCTTGTCCGGCCCGGCCGTTAAACCGGTCGCCATCCGCATGGTGTATGAAGTCGCCCAAGCCGTCGATATCCCGATCATCGGAATGGGCGGCGTGCGGACGGTCGACGATGTGTTGGAGTTTATTTACGCGGGCGCCTCGGCCGTTGCGGTCGGAACGGCCAATTTTGAGAATCCGTACGTCTGTCAGGAAATCATCGAAGCGTTACCTAGCCGGCTTGACGAGCTCGGCATCGATCACATTTTAGACATCAGGGGGAAAGCTTATGAACAGACTGTATCTCGCGCTTGACGTCGAAACGGGCGCAGACGCGTTTCGTTTATTGGAACGAATCGAACAGAAGCCGGCCGTCAAAGTCGGGATGGAGCTGTTCTACCGTGAAGGCGGACAATTTGTCGAACGGCTCGTCGGCGAAGGGTACCCGGTCTTTTTGGACGTCAAAGTCCACGACATCCCCGAAACGGCGCGGCGGACGCTCCGCCAAATCGGTCGCCTCGGTGTCGAACTGACGAACGTCCACACACTTGGCGGCGAGACGATGATGCGCTACGCGTTAGACGGGTTACGCGACGTGACCGACACGACGAAGTTGATCGGTGTCACCCAGTTAACGTCGACCGATGAACGAATGCTCGCGGATGAGTTGCACATCAGCGGGGGGCTCGAACAGGCCGTCCTCCGACAGGCGGCGATGGCACACCGCGCCGGACTCGACGGTGTCGTTGCTTCGGTGCATGAATCCCGCGCGATTCATCAAGCGCTCGGTTCTTCGTTTTTGACCGTGACGCCGGGCATCCGGATGAGTGAGACGGCGGACGACCAAGTGCGCGTCGCCACGCCTCAGGCAGCCCGTGACGCCGGCGTATCCGCCATCGTCGTCGGCCGACCAATCACCCGCTCCGTTGATCCGAACGCCGCTTATACACATTACCTAGAGGAATGGAGTCGAACGTATGAAACAAATCGCTGAAGCATTGTTAAAAATTGAGGCCGTGACGCTGTCGCCGGATAACCCATACACATGGTCGAGCGGACTGAAGAGTCCGATTTATTGTGACAACCGCTTGACGCTTAGCTATCCCGAGGTTCGTAACTTGATCGTCGACGCGCTCGTCGAAGAGATTCGATTGCTCGACGTCGATGTCATCGCGGGGACGGCGACAGCAGGGATTCCGCATGCGACGCTTGTCGCCGATCGTCTCGGTTTACCGCTCGTCTACGTCCGGTCGAGCGCGAAAGGGCACGGCAAAGGGAATCAAATCGAGGGCCGGTTCGAACCGGGGGCTCGTGTCGTCGTGATCGAGGATTTGTTGTCGACCGGGGAGTCGAGCATCAAGGCCGCTCGGGCGGTCGAGAAAGCGGGCGGAGAAGTCGTGAAGATTCAAGCGATCTTCTCATACAGCCTGAGCCGTCTCGCCATCAATCTGTTGGAGTCCGGTTTCAGCGCCCACGCGCTGACGACCCTATCGGATTTGCTCGACGTCGCCGTCAAGAAGCGGATCATCAGTAAAGAAGAAGCTGCTTCATTGCATGACTGGCGAACTGATCCGACAGGTTGGAACGAACGCGTCACATCATGATCCACCCATCTAAGAATCCACCTTCGGGCGGATTCTTTTTCTATGCGCACCATGGGATACTGAACGTGTTAGAATAGGGAAAGCAGATGAAGAAGGAGATAGATATGGCGTACTCTAGAATGAAAGGGAAGTCGTGGAAAGCCCGCTTTCAAGACATCCCGAAGCATCGTAAAATCACGTTCAGTCTCGTTTTCCTCGCCCTCCCCGTCCTCTTTTTTGTGAACTTATTCGTATTTAGCGACGTGTTGGCACTCGGGGACAAATACGAGGACCGCTACCAAATGAAGAAGCTTCGGCTTGAGACGGCACACGGCAATGTCGAGTTCGTCCGCAGCACGAATGAAAAAGTGCAAATCGAGGTGCTGCAGACGAACTCGAAGGAACGGACAGTAAAAGTGAAGGCGGTCGGGGATACGATTTCGGTCGTCGAACGGTTCGGCCGCTTCAGCCAGTTCGGCAGCCGACCGAGCGAGTCTCCGTCACGCTATAAAATACGCGTCGCCCTGCCGAGCTCGATGACATCGATTGATGTGACGGCCGAACAAGTGACGGGACAAGGTTTGATCGCGAAGTCGATCGTCTTGGATGCGAATGCGGTCAACTTGACGAAAGTCGAGTCGGACCGACTCCGCGTCGAGACGCGGAGTGATGTGACGCTTGAGACGGTCCGGGTCGTGCAAGCGGATATCCGTTCTTACCGCGAGGCGTCCGTGCGCGACATCGTCGTCAATCAGGCGTTGACCGTTCAAACCGAGGCCGGGGCGCTCACGTTCGAGCCGCGACATGCGACCGGGCAAGTGAACGTTAATACGGGTGGCAGTGTGACCGCGGCCGACCGTTATAACGAAATTGGCGGCGGTGTGTATCAGCTGTCAAACTCGAATCGACCGACGATCCATTTGATTGCTGAGACAGGGAAGGTTGAATTGAAATGATAGATAAGCGATACATCCCGAAAGTCGGACTCCGGACGTTGAAGACGGGCATCGCCGTCGCGATCACGATCGCGTTGTCGTGGTATGTGTTCGGAATTTATTCGGGCATGGGCGCCATCGCCGCGGTCGTCGCGATGCAACCGACCGTCAAACGTTCCTCGAAAATCGTGTTCAGCCGTATTTTCGGGACGATGGTCGGACTGATGTGCGGCTTGCTCATCGTCTATGCGTTCGGCGTGAACCCGATCTCGATCGGTCTCGCCGTCATCGTCGCCTTGACGCTGAACACGACGTTCGACAAGACGCACATGTCGACGTACGCGGCGTTCGCCATCGTGCTCATGCTCGAGAACCCGACGACCGACTTCTTTCACTACGCGTGGACGCGTTCACTGTTGACCGCGGTCGGCGTCTTCGTCTCGCTCGGCGTGAACTATGCGTTCTTGCCGCCACGTTACGAAGACCGGCTCCTCGGCGAGATTCGCAAGACGTCGGCGTATATGTTCCATCATTGGCGTGAACTCGTCGGGTCACCGGGTGAGCTGCTCGAGACACGGGCCCGGATTCTCGGGCATCAAGAACTTCATATGATGCTCCAAGAAGATATGAAAGTGACGAACGTGAAGCTGAAGCATTTGACGATCAAGCAGTATCGGCTGTTGATCCATCTCGAGGACAAGCTCGTGCTCTTACTCGAGAGCCTAGCGGAACATCGCGAGGCGCTCTTATTGATGGACGAGGAAGAGCGGAAAGCGTTCGAGTCCGAGTTTTTATACTTACTCGCGCATCACCACGACATCTTGTACACGTGTGACAAGCCGTATTCGCTGTTCACGTTGCCCCATGAAGATTTATCCGTATCTGAAATTTTACACGGGCACTTGCTCGACTACCATGAACAGCTTGAGTTGTTCAAACATGACCCGAAATAAACGAAGGCCCCGTCAAGCGACGGGGCCTTCGTTTATGATTGACTGATAAAGAGCTCGTCCTTTCGGCGCCTGCGCTTTCCTCAGGCAATCCCGGAGCCGCATCGCCCCAGGAACGGAGGGTGCCGGCGGAGGGGATAGGAAGCATCGATTTATACGACATCCACAATCAAGGCCACGTCGCATGACGTGGCCTGAACTCATTGCTGGAGTGATTTGACGAGCCGCTCATCCGGCGTGACGTACACCGTCTGCTGATCCGTATAGATGACGAACCCGGGCTTGGCGCCGCTCGGTTTTTTCACGTAGCGTGCTTTCGTGTAGTCGACGGGAACACCGCTCGAGGCACGGGCTTTCGAGAAGTAGGCCGCGACCGTCGCCGCTTCGAGGAGCGTCGTCTCATCCGGGTCGGTCGAGCGGATGATGACGTGTGAGCCTGGGATATCTTTCACGTGGAGCCAAATCTCATCACGACGCGCGAACTTGAACGTCAAGTGGTCGTTTTGCGTATTGTTCTTGCCAACATAAAACTCGGTACCGGTCGATGACGTATAGCCTTCGAGCGCGACTTTTGCCGTTTGTTTTTTCTTCTGGCGCTTTTGGCGGATATAACCGCCCTCGGCCAGTTCTTCGCGAATCTCGATGATATCACGAGGGGAGGCGACATCGAGTTGGGCGACGAGCGTCTCTAAATAACTGATTTCGGCCTCGTTCAACTCGATTTGCTTTTGTACCTCGACTTTGGCGACTTTTAGTTTGTTGTACTTCTTATAGTAACGTTGCGCGTTCTCATTCGGTGTTTTGAGCGGGTCGAGCGGGATGTCGATCATGGCGCCGTCTTCATCGTAGTAGTCGACGACGTGGGCGACTTTCATCCCTTTCTCGAGTTGGAACAAGTAGGTCGTCAAGAGCTCGCCATATTTTTGGAGCTCATCGGACCGTTCTGTCGCTTTCAAATCTTCAAGCAGACGCTTTCGTTTCAACTGGTTGCGCTCGAGCTCAGACTTGAGCAGACGCTCGACGTCATGGGCCTGCTGCTTGACGCGGTCCCGGTTCGCTTTCTCGTAGAAAAAGCGATCGAGCACTTCCTTGCTCGTGTCGTACGTCTCTTCAGACGTGACGTCCCCGAACGTCAGGCGAAGCGGGGCGAATCGTTCTTTGCCAGAGGCGAGCTGTTGAAACACGTACGGCCCCGTGAGGTCATCGATTACGCTCTTGAACGCCGTCTCGATGCTCGCTCGGTTCGGTACGTTGGCCCGGTGCACGATCTCTTGGGCGACTTGAGGGCTGAGCCCGGAAAAGTGAGCGACGAGCTGTTTATCGAGCTTGCCTGCGTTCCAGTCGATTCGTTTCAATCCGTCCTCCCGCCCAGTGAGCGGATCGGCTTTGTCTTGCGCGGGTGGCAACAAATAGTCGCTTCCCGGCATGATCGTCCGATACGTGTTTTGTGACGGGGGCAAGTGCTTGATCGCATCCAAGATTTTACCGTCCTCATTGGTCAAGATGACGTTCGAGTGACGTCCCATCAATTCGATATATACTTTCTTGTTCTCTTCGTCGCCGAGTTCGTTGCGCGAGCGAATCGAGAAGACGATGACCCGGTCCCGTCCGATTTGCTCGACGGCCGTAATGAAGCCGCCCTCGATATGTTTCCGGAGCATCATACAAAACATCGGAGGCTCTTGCGGGTTTTTAATCGAGGTATCCGTCAGTTGAAGCCGCGCGTACATCGCGTTCGCCGAAACGAGCAACTGCACGCTCTGCCGGTTCGACCGCACTTGAATCATCAAGTCGAGCGCGTACGGTTGGTGGACGCGATTGATTCGTCCGCCGACGAGCGCCTGTAATTCTGTCACGACACGATATGTCATTAATCCATCATATGCCACTAGTCTCATCACCTTTGTTCTTTTTCTGTCTCTACGTTATCAGATTACCGGAAAATATGGTACGATGAAGTAGGAAATCCGAACTTCTTCTTGCCGTAACAATCGATTGACTGCTATTATTATGAAATGTGATGTTAGAAGATGGAGGGCAATGCATTGAATTTTAAAGAACGAGGATTATTAATCGTCTTGTCCGGTCCAAGTGGTGTCGGCAAAGGCACGGTCTGCCGTGTGCTCCGCGAGGAAGAGGATAACAACCTTCAGTATTCGGTGTCGGCGACGACGCGGAAACCACGCGAAGGAGAAGTCGAGGGAGTGCATTACTTCTTTAAGACGAGAGAACAGTTTGAAGACATGATCGAGCACGACCAGCTGCTCGAACACGCCGAGTTCGTCGGGAACTACTACGGGACGCCGGTCGAATGGGTACGCGAGACGCTCGAGGGCGGCAAGGACGTCATTTTAGAGATTGAAGTCCAAGGTGCTTTCCAAGTGAAAGAACGTTTCCCGGAAGCCGTCTTTTTATTCTTGGCCCCGCCAAGCCTGCAAGAACTTCGTAACCGTCTCGTCGGCCGAGGTACAGAATCTGAAGAAGTCATCAAGCAACGTTTGCTCGTCGCTCGTGAAGAAATTGAATTGATGGACGCATACGATTACGTCGTGACCAATGATGAAGTCGAGAAAGCGATCGATCGTATTAAAGCGATCGTGACGGCCGAGCATTGCAAACGTGAACGTGTCGCATCTCTCTATAAAAAAGCCATGATGGAGGTCATTTAATGTTATACCCTTCGATTGATGCCTTACAACGTACAATCCCGTCGAAGTATACGATCGTAACGGTCGCCGCGAAGCGGGCCCGCCAAATCCAGGACGGAAAAGCTCCGAAAATCACCGCGCCAAAATCGTATAAGCCGGTCGGACAAGCGCTAGAAGAACTGTTTTCGGGTGACACGACAATCATCGTGAACGAAAAAAACAACGGATGAATGGTGACCCAAGTCGTTTGCGACTTGGGTCTCATTGTCTATAAAGGGGAGAATTGTGAATGGTGAACGATCGGAACATCTTGCTTTGCGTGAGTGGTGGCATCGCCGCCTATAAGGCGTGTGCACTCACATCGAAACTCGTTCAAGCGGGTGCGAACGTCCGCGTGGCGATGACGCAGTCAGCTGAACAGTTCGTCGGGAAAGCGACGTTTCAAGCGCTCAGTCGCAATCCGGTGTATACGGACGTGTTCGAAGAGCACGATCCGACGAAAATCGCGCATATCGACGTCGTCGACACGAGTGATTTGATCGTCGTCGCCCCGGCGACGGCGAACATGATCGCCAAGCTCGCCAATGGGATCGCCGACGACTTCATCACGACCTCGATCTTAGCGGCAACATGTCCGGTCATCGTCTCACCGGCGATGAACGTCAATATGCTCGACCATCCGGCGACACGACGTAACATCGAGACGTTGAAATCATACGGTTACCAAATCATCGAGCCGGGTGTCGGCAACCTCGCCTGCGGTTGGATCGGCGGGGGACGTTTACCGGAACCGGAAGACTTGTTGCGCATTATCGAGAGCCAGTTCGTCCCGAAACATCTGCTCGGAAAACGGGTGCTCGTGACAGCGGGGCCAACGGTCGAACGCATCGACCCGGTCCGCTTCCTGTCGAACGATTCGTCAGGAAAGATGGGCGTCGCCCTCGCCGAGGCGGCCCGAGATATGGGGGCGGACGTCACACTCGTGCACGGTCCGTTGCAAATCCCGGTCCCGGCCGGCGTGAGGGCCATCCCCGTTGAATCGAGTGCAGATATGCTCGAGACAGTGCTCGGCCATTTCGACACACAACACCTCGTCATCAAATCGGCGGCAGTCGCCGACTACCGCCCGAAAACGGTCCACGCCGAGAAACATAAAAAAGTGCACGGACCGTTGACGATCGAACTCGAGGAGACGACCGATATTTTGAAGACGCTCGGGATGAAGAAGACGCACCAAGTGGTCGTCGGCTTCGCCGCCGAGACGGAGCAGTTAGAGACGCATGCCCGGGACAAACTCGAGAAAAAACGCGTCGACTACCTCGTGGCGAATCACGTGGCGACGCCGGGCATCGGGTTCGGGGCAGAGGAGAATGAGGTCACACTGTTTCGTGCGGACGGATCCACGCTCCGTCTACCGCGACAATCGAAACAGAAGTTGGCGCACGAGTTGCTGCTTCAATTTAAGGATGCGATCCAATGATTGCCCATGTCCACGTCGATGCGCCGGTCATCACGATCGACCGCCCGTTCGACTATGAGGTACCGGTCCAGTTCGAATCGCTCATCGAGCCAGGAATGCGCGTCTCGGTCCCGTTCGGTTCTCGGCGTCTGCTCGGCATCGTGACGGGTGTGTCCGCCGGAACGAGAGAAGGGTTGAAACCGCTCGAGGCGCTGTTGGACGAGACGTCTTCGTTGACCGAGGAGCTGCTCGACTTGTCGACGCACGTGAAAGAGACGACGCTATGTTTTCGATCGTCGGCTCTCCTCGCGATGCTCCCGGCCGCGTTGAAAGTGAGTTACGATAAAGAAATCAGCGGCACGGCTCTGCCGGAAGGTGTCCGTGCCGGCACACATTTATCGGAATATCCGAAAGACGTCCAATCCGTCATTTTAGAACGTGCGAAAAAAGGCGAGTTGACGTTGTCGCCCGTCCTCAAAGAGAAACGGACGGTCAAAACGGACCTCGTCATCGAGCTCGTCGACGCGGCGGTCGTCCCGGCCCGTGCGAAGAAACAGCTTGAAGCGATTCGATTGTTAGAAGAGGTCCCGCGCATGTACTGGTCTTCGCTCCGTCAAATCGGGCTGTCCCGTTCGCAACTGCAAAAGCTTGAGTCGCTCGGCGCCGTCCGTGTGACCGAAGTCGAATTAAATCGCGATCCGTACGCATTGATTGAACAAGTGTCCGAGACGGTCGAGTTGAACGACAGTCAAACGGTCGCCGTCAAAGCGATTCGCGAAGCGGAAGCGGGGGAGACGCTATTGTTGCACGGTGTGACCGGCAGCGGAAAGACGGAAGTGTACCTCGAAGCGATCGGACGTGTCGTCGACGAAGGGCGACAAGCGATTTTGCTCGTCCCGGAAATCAGTTTGACTCCGATGATGGTGAAACGGTTCAAACGACGGTTCGGTGACCGGGTCGCCGTTCTGCACAGCGCCCTTTCACAAGGCGAAAAGTATGATGAATGGCGGAAAATCAAACGCCGTGAAGTCGATGTCGTCGTCGGCGCGCGTTCGGCCGTGTTCGCACCGCTCGAACGAATCGGCCTCATCATTCTCGACGAAGAGCATGAGACGACGTATAAACAAGAAGAAAACCCACGCTATCACGCCCGAGACGTCGCGATTTGGCGAGCCCGCTACCACGGTTGTCCGGTCGTGCTCGGCAGCGCCACCCCATCGCTCGAGACGTATGCCCGCGCCCAGCGAGGCGTGTACCGTTATTTACATTTGAAAGAACGATACGGCGGAGAGATGCCGCCGGTCCATATCATTGATATGCGGCGCGAGCTCGCCCGCGGGAACACGACGATGTTCTCGGAAGATTTATTTGTAGCGATCAATGACCGCATCGCGAAAAAAGAACAGTGCGTCATCTTGCTCAATCGCCGTGGCTTCACGACGTTCGTCATGTGCCGGGATTGCGGCGAGGGACTCACCTGTCCCCACTGTGCGGTCAACTTGACGTATCATCAGCACGGCGACCGTCTGAAGTGCCATTATTGTGGCTATGAGATGGGCATGCCGTCGAAATGTCCAACGTGTGACAGCAAGAAAATCAAACAGTTCGGCACCGGCACACAAAAGATCGAGACCGAGCTGTTGAACCGGATCCCGGACGCCCGAATCATTCGGATGGACCAAGATACGACGTCACGGAAAGGGTCGCACGAGCAGCTACTCAAACGGTTCGAGGACGGGGAAGCCGATATTTTGCTCGGAACGCAAATGATTGCCAAAGGGCTCGACTTCCCGAACGTCACGCTCGTCGGGGTGCTCGCGGCCGACGCCACGCTCGGCATGCCGGATTTTCGGGCGACCGAGCGCACGTTCCAACTCGTGACCCAAGTCGCCGGTCGCGCCGGACGAGGCAAATTGCCGGGCGAGGCGTACGTCCAGACGTACAACCCGGACCATTACGTCATCGAGACGGCGAGCCATCACGACTTCGAATCGTTTTACGAACAAGAGATGAAGCTGCGGCAAGTCGGGAGCCATCCGCCGTACTGGTACATGACGCTCATCACGGTTGCGGCTGAAAATCCGCTCGTCGCCCAAACCGAGGCGGAGCAGTTCGCCGAAGACTTTATGAACGCTCACGTCGAACAGTCGCGGTTGAACGGGCCGATGCCCGCCCCGTTGTCCAAACTTAAAAACATGTACCGCTATCAACTGTTCATCAAGACGAAACAACCCGAGGCGCTTTATCCGGTGCTCGCCATGCTTCAACAAGCGCGGGCGAAAGCGATCAGCAAGAAAGAATATCAACTGAGTATCGATGTTAACCCATACGTATTCATGTGAGGTGGAATGAAATGTATAAAGTAGTAGAAGTACCAAACGAGATTTTACGTGTCGTCTGTGAACCGGTGACGAAATTCGATAAGAAGTTGCGCCAGACGGTCGACCGGCTGTTCGATACGATGTATGAGTATGACGGAGTCGGCGTTGCGGCCCCGCAAGTGAACTTGAATCAACGGCTCGCCGTCGTTCACACCGATGATGAGACGGGACCGCTCGTCTTGATCAATCCAGAGATCGTCGAGACGTCTGGAAAAGAAGTCGGACTTGAAGGTTGTCTGAGCATTCCTGGTGAATTCGGGTTTGTCGAGCGCCACGAGACGATCGTCGTCAAGACGCAAGACATGAAAGGACGCGAGCAACACGTGAAGGCGAGCGGCTTTTTCGCCCGCGCGATTCAACATGAGATCGATCATTTGGACGGCGTGTTGTTCACCGATAAATTGGCCGTCCCGCGGAAAGGGACCGACCAACGTATCGTCTTCATGGGCACGCCGACGTTCGCCGTTTCCGTACTTGAGCGCTTGCTCGAAGAAGGATACAATGTCGTAGGTGTCGTCTCACAACCGGACAAACCGGTCGGACGTAAACGAGAGTTGAAGCCGACGCCGGTGAAAGAATGTGCGCTCCGCCACGGCATCCCGGTGTTGCAGCCAGAGAAAGTCCGCACCGATTATGCGGACATTTTAGCGCTCGAACCGGACTTGATCGTGACGGCGGCGTACGGGCAAATCGTCCCGACCGAGCTGTTAGAGGCCCCGACCCATGGCGCCATTAACGTCCACGCCTCACTGCTCCCGAAATATCGGGGCGGGGCGCCGATCCATCAAGCGATCCTTGATGGAGAGAAAGAGACAGGCGTGACAATCATGTATATGGTGGATAAGCTCGATGCAGGTGACATGATCGCGAACACGATCGTACCGATCGAACAGACGGATACGGTCGGGACGCTGTTTGAGAAGCTCGCGGTCGCCGGATCGGACTTATTGATTCAAACGTTGCCGGCTTTCCTCGAAGGTTGGATTGAAGCGGTACCGCAAGACGAGCGTGACGTCACGTTCGCCCCGAACATCAGCCGGGATCGGGAACAGTTAGACTGGTCTCAACCGGGCGAAGCGATCTTCAACCACATTCGAGGCATGAATCCGTTCCCGACGGCCTATACATTGATTGCAGGCGAACGGGTGAAAGTGTTTTCGAGTGAGAAGACGACCGGGACAGGTGAACCCGGAACGATCGTCCGGTTAGAAGACGACGGTTTCGTCGTCGCGACGGGCGATGCGGTCGCGATCAAAGTGGTCGAGCTTCAACCGGCCGGTAAAAAACGGATGGACGGTTCCACGTTCATGCGCGGCGCAGGACAGAAGTTACAAGTCGGCGACCGATTAGGAGGATAAATCATGAATGTCAGACACGCAGCGCTAGAGACGCTGATTAAAATTGAACAAGGTGGGGCTTACTCGACGATCGCGGTCAACGAGTTGCTGAACCAAAAGAAATTGGCGACGAAAGATGTCGGCTTATATACCGAGCTCGTCTATGGGACGCTCGGGCGAAAACGGACGCTCGACTACATTTTAGAGAAGCGAATCCACAACCCGAGAAAGCTCGACCGTTTCGTCTTGCCGCTTCTCCGGATGAGCGTGTATCAACTGTTTTATCTCGACAAAGTGCCGGACCGGGCCGTATTGCACGAAGCAGTTGAGATCGCGAAACGAATGGGGCATTCCGGCACAGGGAAATTTGTGAACGGTGTGCTGCGCAACGTCATCCGTGACGGGTTCCCTGATTTGAGTGGACTGCCTGACGCCGAGCGCATCGCCGTCGAGCATAGCCATCCCGACTGGCTCGTCGCGGACTGGATTGAGACGTACGGTGTCGAAGCGACGGAAGCGATGTGTAAACTAAACAACGAACCGGCTCCGGTGACAGTTCGGGTCAACCGAAAACGTGCCAGCGTCGCAGAGATGATCGAACGCCTCGCTGACGTCGGTGTTGTCGCGATACCGTCAGTCTTGTCGGCAGACGGGCTCGTCATCGAGTCAGGAAACGTCCATCAGACGTCATTCATCGACATCGGACTGTTGTCGATCCAAGACGAGAGTTCGATGATCGTCGCCGACGCGCTCGATGCCGAGGCGTCGTCACACGTGCTCGATGCATGCGCGGCACCAGGCGGGAAAGCGATGCATACGGCCGAACGGATGGACGGCGGGACGCTCGTCGCCCTCGACTTGCATCCGCATAAAGCGAAATTGATCGAACGTCAAGCGAAGCGTCTACACATCGATGGAGTGACCGCACTGGCCCTCGATGCACGCGGCGCCGGTGACAAGTTCGAGCCGGAAAGCTTTGATCGCATCTTGCTTGACGTCCCTTGTTCAGGTCTTGGCGTCATTCGCCGGAAGCCGGACATCAAATGGACGAAAGAGAAAGCCGCGCTAGCCGGATTGCCGAAAGTGCAACGTGAAATTATTGATGCCGTCTTGCCTCTCTTAAAACGAGGTGGTACGCTAGTGTACTCGACATGTACGATCGACCCGTCTGAAAATGAAGAGCAGGCCGACTACATTTTGTCGAACGGATTGACGTGGGATGAGACACTCCGTGATCGTCTTCCAGAAGTATTACGGCCGATGGTGTCATCGGACCGCGCTGAACTCAAATTACTCCCGACGACGTTTGGGACGGACGGCTTCTATATTGCCGCCTTCAAGAAAGAGGTATAAACCATGAATCCAAAAGCAGTTGAAAAAAATCCATTGGTCGGCGCTAAGCCGTCGCTCTACTCATTGACGTACACGGAACTCGAACAATGGCTCGTGGAAGCAGGAGAAAAAGCGTTCCGGGCGAAACAGTTATACGACTGGATGTACGTCAAACGTGTGACTTCGTTCGAAGATATGACGAACTTATCAAAACCGCTCCGCGAGAAACTCGATGCGGCGTTCCAGTTGACGACGCTAAAAGAACTCGTTCGTCAAGAGTCAAAAGACGGCACGATCAAGTTCTTGTTCGAACTCCAAGACGGCTATTCGATCGAGACGGTGCTCATGCGCCATGAATACGGTAACTCGGTCTGTGTCACGACACAAGTCGGCTGCCGTATCGGTTGCACGTTCTGTGCCTCGACGTTAGGCGGGTTGAAACGTAACCTAGAAGCGGGTGAAATCACGGCCCAAGTGCTTGATGTGCAACGTGCGCTCGATGCGAGCGGCGAGCGGGTCGACTCGGTCGTCGTCATGGGAATCGGGGAACCGTTTGACAACTATGACGAATTGATGCGTTTCCTCCGTACGATCAACCACGACGATGGGTTGAACATCGGATCACGTCACATCACCGTCTCGACGAGCGGTATCGTTCCGAAAATCTATAAGTTCGCGGATGAAGGGATGCGCATCAACTTCGCCATCTCCCTTCACGCTCCGACGACAGAGATTCGGACGCGTCTCATGCCGATCAACCGTGCTTACAACTTGGATAAATTGATGGAAGCCGTCAATTATTATACGGAGAAGAGCGGTCGTCGCATCACGTTTGAATACGGTCTGTTCGGTGGCGTCAACGATACGGAAGAACACGCGCATCAGCTTGCCGACTTGTTGAAAGGCGTCAAATGCCACGTCAACTTGATCCCGGTCAACCACGTGCTCGAGCGCGACTACGTCCGGACGCCGCGCAGCCAGATTTTTGCCTTTGAAAAAGTGCTCAAAAACCGAAAAGTGAACGTGACGATTCGTCGCGAGCAAGGTTCGGACATCGATGCGGCTTGTGGGCAGCTTCGAGCGAAGGAGCGCGAACAAGAAACGAGGTAATGGGAGAGATGGAATTAGCCTATCGTACCGATCGTGGGCAGGTGAGGGCGCAAAATGAGGATGCCGTCTTGATTTTAGGGGACGAGCATGCCGGCATCGCCCTCGTCGCCGACGGGATGGGCGGGCATGAAGCCGGAGAAGTCGCGAGTCAGCTCGTCATCGAGCAATTTCGTCGCGCTTTTCCGACGCTTCCGGCCACGCCGATGGAGATGGAACAATGGTTCCGCGACAATGTGGAACTGGCGAATGAACAAGTGCTCGCGTTTTCGAAACAGTCGAACCTTCTCATGATGGGGACGACGATCGCAGGCGTCTGTTGGCACGACGAGACGATCGTCATCGTCCACGTCGGTGACAGTCGCGTCTATGCGCTTCGTAACGGAGCGTTGTCACAGTTGACCGAGGACCATTCCTACGTCAACGTGTTGAAACAGCTCGGTGAGTTGACCGAGGAAGAGATGCGCGTTCACCCGAAACGAAATATCATCACGCGTGCCATCGGATCGAATGAACACGTCGAACCTGATTTGCAAGTGTTGGCCGAACCTGAATTTGACACGATCTTGATCTGTACGGACGGGTTGACGACTCATTTGACGGACGAGGACATTTTGCGCGTGCTCGAACGTCCGCTTTCTGCTGACGTCAAAGCGGATCAATTGATCGATCAAGCGAATCGATTGGGTGGGAGCGACAACATCACTGTCGCCATCGTCCAGTTTACAGATAGAAAGAGAGGATGAATCCGATGCGAAGCGGAGAACGAATCAACGATCGTTATCGGATCGAACAGCAAATCGGCAGCGGCGGCATGGCAAATGTCTATCGGGCTCACGATGAGATTTTAAACCGAACCGTCGCCATCAAAGTGTTACGATCTGAATTCTCACATAACGAACAGTTCATCAGACGGTTCGAACGAGAAGCCCATGCGGCAACCAGCCTGAATCATCCGAATATCGTCGCCATCTATGACGTCGGAGAAGAAGAAGATTTGTATTACATCGTCATGGAACATGTCGATGGGATGACGTTAAAACAATATTTGCAGGAAGAATACATATCTGTCGAAGAGGCGTTACGCATCATGGGACAGATTTGTGATGCGATTGACCACGCCCACGCGAATCGGATCATCCATCGGGATATCAAACCGCAAAATATGATGATTGACCAGAACGGGAACGTGAAAGTGACCGATTTTGGCATCGCCGTCGCCATGTCGAACGCGACGCTCACCCATACGATGTCGGTGCTCGGTTCTGTCCATTACTTCTCGCCAGAGCAAGCGCGCGGGAAGTTCGCTGATGAAAAATCAGACATCTATTCGCTCGGGGCGGTTCTATACGAGCTCATCACCGGGCGGGTCCCGTTCATCGGAGAGACACCGGTCGCCGTCGCCTTGCAACATTTACAAGACGACCCGATCCGACCGATGGATTTGAACCCAAAAATCCCACAAGCGCTCGAGAACTGCATCATGCAGGCGCTCGCGAAATCACCGGCGGCACGACATGCGTCGGTCGCGGCGTTCAAAAAAGATTGTCTGACGTCGCTTGACCCGGAACGGGCGAATGAGCCGAAGCGGGTGAACGCCGAACAAGATGCGTTCGATCAAACACTCGTCATGGCACCGGTCGTCCCGGACGAGCCGAAAGTCGTCGCCGAGCAACCGGTCAAACCGGTCGAACCAAAAGCTGAACCACCGAAGCAGAAAAAGCGGAAGTGGTGGTTGTGGTTGCTCCTCGCGTTCTTGCTCATCGGCGGGGGGATCGGCGCTTACGTCGTCGCTGATGAAATGTCGCGCGCTGTCGTGCCGGACGTTGTCGGCATGACAGTCGGTGACGCGACGACGGAACTTGAATCGTCCGGTTTTGTCGTCGACGTGACCGAACGGGCGAGTGATAACATCGAGGCCGGGAACGTCATCTCTCAAAACCCGCCAGCCGGGCGTAAGCCGAAACGAGGCACGACGGTCACGCTCGTCGTCTCGGCCGGTAAAGAGACGGTTCAAATGCCGGACGTCGAAGGATTGTCGCAATCAGCGGCGGAACGGACGTTGAAAGATTTAGATTTCACGGATATCGACATCCAAAAAGAAGCGTCTGAGACGGTCGACAGCGGGGACGTCATCTCGCAGTCGCTCGCGCCAGGCGAAGAAGTCATTCCGTCCGAAGTGACGGTCACGCTCGTCGTGTCGACGGGTAGCAATAAGATTGAGCTCGCCAACTTGGCCGGGTATACGTTCGAGGAAGCGACGACTTACGCGGAACAGAACAACTTGAAGATCGTCAAGCGAGACGAATATTCGACGAGTGTGCCGGCAAATCAAATCATTCGGCAACTCCCGACGGCCGGTACGGCCGTTGACCCGGGCACCGAGCTGACGGTCATCGTCTCACTCGGGGTCGAGCCGACCGATGCGTCGATCGAACGTGAAGTGAGCGTCGAGATCGAGCCGCCGGCAGAAGGGGAGACGGCTGAACCCGTCGAGGTCGTCATTCGTACGGTCGATGCACGTGGTGAGATCGAGGTGCTCCGTGATAAAATAACGGAGACGACGACATACTCGTACACACTCGTCATCGCCCCAGGCGAAGTCGGAACAGCGACGATCGAAGTTGACGGCGAAGTCGTCCGGACCGATTCGGTGACCTACGCACAAGCTAAAGATTCACAATAAAGAGGTGGCGTGCGCGTCGCCTCTTTTTCTAAGGAGGAAACAGGATGAAAGGAACAATCATTCGCCTGCAGGGCGGGTTTTACGATGTCATGACCGAGGCGAAACAAGAGATTCGTTGCCGTGCCCGTGGAAACTTTCGAAATCGTAACATCTCACCTGTCGTCGGGGACGACGTCGACATACAAGACCAAGGGGACGGCACCGGTTATATATTGGCCGTCGATGAACGGTCGAACCATCTCGTCCGTCCGCCAATCGCGAATATCGACCAAGCGTTTCTGTTGTTCTCAGTGAAGGAACCTGCATTTTCGTTCCATTTGCTCGATCGGTTCCTCGTCTTGATCGAATCCAAGCAAGTCCATCCGATCATCGTCTTGACGAAGATGGACCTGCTCAAAGAAGAAGAGCGTCCCGCCATTACCGCGGCCGCTGCGTTATACCGCTCAATCGGTTACGAGGTCATCGAGACGTCGACCGAGGACGGCGCGGGGATTGAAGCGATCCGTGCCTTGTTCCAAGATAAGACGAGCGTGTTCGCCGGCCAGACAGGGGTCGGCAAAAGTTCACTCCTGAATGCCGTCGCGCCAGAGCTTGAACTTGCCACCGGGAAAATCTCGAAATCGCTCGGTCGCGGAAAGCATACGACCCGCCATGTGACGCTCATTCAACTGGCGGGCGGACTCGTCGCCGATACGCCAGGATTCTCAAGTCTCGAGTTCCCGCAAGAACTCGAAGTCGAAGAGATGCGTTGGTGTTTCCCTGAGTTCGTCGAGCGCCATGATGATTGTAAATTCCGGGGTTGTGCCCATTTGAACGAGCCGGGTTGCGCCGTCAAGGCGGCGGTCGAGACTGGAGAAATCGCTTCCACCCGTTATGAGAATTATGTTACGTTTATGGCAGAGTTAAACGATAGACAACGGAGGTACTAACATGATTAAAATTGCACCATCGATTTTGGCAGCGGACTTTGCAAATTTGGAGGCGGAAGTGAAAGCCGTTCAGGAGGCGGGCGCGGACTATATCCATTTTGACGTGATGGACGGTCAATTCGTCCCGAACATCTCGATCGGATTGCCTGTTCTTGCGAGTTTACGTCAAAAGACAGACATGATTTTAGACGTCCACTTGATGATTGACCAGCCGGAGCGGTTCGTCGAAGACTTCATCAAAGCCGGAGCGGACATCGTCACCGTCCACGTCGAGGCGACGAATCATTTGCATCGCGTCCTGCAACAAATCAAGGCGGCCGGGGCGAAATGTGGGGTCGTCTTGAATCCGCACACTCCGATCAGTTCGATCGAGCACGTCGTACAAGACGTCGATATGGTGCTTCTCATGACGGTGAACCCGGGCTTTGGGGGTCAGGCGTTCATCGAATCGGTCGTCCCGAAAATTGCCGCTCTAAACGAAATGCGTTCTGCCCGCGGGCTCGATTTCGAAATCGAGATCGACGGCGGGGTGAACGCGAAGACAGCGAAATTGTGCATCGACGCCGGGGCCGACGTCCTCGTCGCCGGTTCGGCGATTTACAACGAGCCGAGCTATAAAGACGCGATTGATGGCATTCGCAACGCATCTCGTGTATAATCGTTCATAGAACAACAAATATTGTCGCAAGGGGTGTCACATTCTGTGGCTGAGAGGCATACGCTAACCCTTTGAACCTGTTCCGTTCACACGGACGTAGGGATGTGGCGAAAATGCACGTTGCGAATCCAAGCAGCATGGCGTTTACGTCATGCTGCTTTTTGTCGTTCTCATTTGAAGAAGGGGGAATTAGAAATGAAACAAAAATTGAAGTTGCAAGCATTGATCGAGATCTCGCTCTTTTCGGCGCTCGCGTTGATCTTTGACTTGCTCATGCCGTACCGGATGCCGCAAGGAGGCTCGATCACACTCGTCATGTTGCCGATCTTCGTGATGGCGTACCGGCACGGGTTGAAAGGCGGTCTCGCGACCGGCGCTCTCGTCGGGACGCTCCAACTGCTGTTTGGCGCCTACATTTTCACGCCTGTCCAGTTCTTAGTCGACTACACGTTTGCTTATGGCCTCGTCGGTATGGCCGGTGTGTTCGCCGGGCAAGTGAAACGAGCTGCCCATGACGGCACTAAAAAGACGCTCGTCTTTTACTTGATTCTCGGTGCCTTGCTCGGATCGCTTCTCCGTTACGCGGCTCACGTCTTGTCAGGGATCGTCTTCTTCGCCCAGTACGCGGAAGGACCGGTCGTCGCCTATTCGCTCGGCTATAACATGACGTACATGCTCCCGTCGTTCTTGATTGCGACAATCGTGCTCGTCCTCTTGTTCACGACGGCACCGCGCTTCGCGACGCTCGCGACACGGGACGTTCGCTGATGCGGGTGTTGGTCGTGGCGGCCAGTCCGTCACCTGTTCCGTCCCTCCCGCGCGACGTCGATTACGTCATCGGCGTCGACGGAGGCTACGAGACGCTCCTCACCCATGGGATCGAGGCTGATCTCATCGTCGGTGACTTTGATTCTTTGACGGGTCCGGTGCCGACTGAGGCGGTTCGGTATCCGTCAGAGAAAGATGTGACCGACCTCGAGATCGCCCTCGAGGCGGCACGGGGCCATGGCGCCACGGAAATACTCGTTTACGGTGCACTAGGCGGTCGGCTCGACATGACGCTCGGGAATATCGGGTTGCTCGAGGCTTACCCGGAGATGTGTCTTTATGCCGACGGCCAAGTCGTCTCTCTCGCACGGGAGGGCCGACACGCGCTTGCGCGGCGTGATGACCATTATTTGTCGCTCATTCCATGGAAGCGGGCAAACGTCACGATCCGTGGCGTCAAATATCCGCTCGACCGCCACCATGTCGTCAGCCACGAGGCGTTGACGATCTCGAACGAATGGGAAGCGGAAACGGCGGAATTGATCGTCCATGACGGTACGGTGTTAGTCATGTATGTAAAAAAATAAGCACAAAAAAATCCCATCGGCGCATGCCGCTGGGATTTGTTTCGTTCGTGTATAAGATTATACGCGTTCAACGAGACCAGATTTAAGAGCGCGAGCTGAAACCCAAACGCGTTTCGGTTTACCGTCAACGAGAATACGAACTTTTTGTACGTTTACACCCCAAGTACGTTTTGTCTTGTTGAGTGCGTGCGAACGGTTGTTACCTGACTTAGGTGATTTACCTGTTACGTAGCATTTACGTGCCATGCGTTTCCCCTCCTTTTTTATGTGGGTTCGTCCTAATAGACACTCGTTTATATTAGCACGGCTTTTTTCCCGATGCAACTAGAAATAATAGTATGACAAGAAAAAAACTTGACATTACTGGTAAGGATTTTAATAATGAATGAGGGTTACAGCACAATTGACCGAGTTTAGGAGCAGGTCCTTTAAATAACTAGGTGGATATTGTAGAATGTAGTGAAGGAATCATTCTGAATGAAGGAGGCTACTCCATATGGCAATTGATATGAAGACAACATATGGCAATATTGACATTACGAACGATGTCGTGGCAACACTAGCAGGCGGTGCTGCGATGGAATGTTTCGGCGTCGTCGGCATGGCGTCACAGGCTCAATTGAAAGATGGAATCGCAGAACTTTTGAAGCGTGAGAACTATGCGCGCGGTGTCGTCGTACGTCAAGATGGTGAAGACGTACATATCGACATGCACATTATCGTGAGCTACGGGACGAAAGTGTCAGAAGTCGCATACAATGTGCAAAGTCGTGTGAAGTATACGCTCGGTGAAACGTTAGGATTAAACGTTTCGTCAGTAAACATATTCGTCCAAGGCGTTCGGCTGACGAATGACTGACGGAATCGGAGGAGGATTTGGTGTGGGTTTACAACGTTTAGATGGATTGGTGCTCGCGAACATGATCGCAAACGGAGCAGCCAACTTGAGTCAAAATGCGGATTACGTTGATTCGCTCAACGTGTTTCCGGTCCCAGACGGGGATACAGGAACGAACATGAACTTGACGATGACGTCAGGGGCGAAAGAAGTCGCTGCGCTCGAAACGGCGAACGCCGCTGACATATCGGCGAAATTCGCGCGTGGATTGCTCATGGGAGCCCGCGGGAACTCAGGCGTCATTTTGAGCCAATTGTTCCGCGGCTTCGGCAAGGCGATCGAAGGAAAGGCAGAACTAACGACAGTCGATTTTGCTGAAGCGCTCAAGCGCGGTGTCGATACGGCTTACAAAGCGGTCATGAAGCCGGTCGAGGGGACGATTTTAACTGTCGCCCGTGAAGCGGCGGACGAGGCGCTCGTAGCGTCTGAATCGACAAGTGATTTCAACGAATTCATGGAGCGGATCGTCGCCGAGGCGAAAGCGTCGCTCGACCGGACGCCGGACTTGTTGCCTGTCTTAAAAGAAGTCGGCGTCGTCGATTCTGGTGGTCAAGGCCTTCTCGTGATTTACGAAGGGTTCCTCGCGACACTCGAAGGGAAAGAACTCGAAAAGCCGCACGCCCCGGTCATGGATGCGCTCATCGAAGCTGAGCATCACGCCCATTCCGCTCAAGGATTCATGTCGACCGAAGACATCGAATTCGGCTACTGTACAGAAATCATGGTCCGGTTCCAAGACGAGAAACTGAAAGATACTCCGTTTGATGAAGACGTGTTCCGCAACGAACTGTCTGAACTCGGGGACTCGCTTCTCGTCGTCGCGGATGAAGAATTGCTCAAAGTCCACGTGCACGTGGAAACACCGGGCGATGTCATCACGAAAGGACAGCGATTCGGCGAACTCGTCGCGGTCAAGATCGAGAATATGCGTCAACAGCACTCGACGATTCTCGAAGAAGAGCACGGCGCGAATCAACATGGCGTTCAACCAACTGCCCCGACGGCGACGGCACCGAAGCCGAAAGCACCGTATGCGATCGTGACGGTCGCGATGGGTGAAGGCGTCAGTGAATTGTTCCGTTCACTCGGAGCGGCGCACGTCATCGAAGGCGGCCAGACGATGAACCCGTCGACGGAAGATATCGTGAAAGCGGTCGAAGCGGCCAACGCCGATCACGTCTTCATCTTCCCGAACAACTCGAACATCATCATGGCAGCTGAACAAGCGGCGTCCGTGGCGCCATGCGGCGTCTCGGTCATCCCGACGAAGACGGTACCGCAAGGTCTCGCGGCAGCGATCGCCTTCAACCCGGAAGCCGACGTGGACACGAACGAGTCGGTCATGAAAGCGGCAGCGTCTGCGGTCAAGTCTGGACAAGTGACGTATGCTGTCCGTGATACGAGCATCGACGGCATCGAGATTCGAAAAGATGACCATATGGCCATCGCCGAGAAGAAAATTGTCGCCTCATCGGGCTCGAGCCTCGAAGCGGCGAAAAAGCTCGTCGATGCGCTCATCGATGCCGATGACGAGATCGTCACGATTTTGACAGGTGAAGGTTCGTCGGCGGAAGACGTCGAAGCGCTCTCAGCTTACATCGAATCGAAGAACGACGAGATCGAAATCGAGGTCCATGACGGGAAACAACCGCTCTACTCCTATATTTTTAGTGTGGAATAAGCTGTATCTCGGCCCTACCTTCTGTATAATGAAGGTAGGTTTTTTTTGAAAGGGGGAAATGCGATGAAATATCGCAGTGTGTTTGATATTATCGGTCCGGTCATGGTCGGACCGTCGAGCTCGCATACGGCTGGAGCGGCGCGCATCGGTCTCATGGCCGGTAAACTGTTCGGACGTCAGCCGCGTCTCGCTCGGATCACGTTTTACGGCAGTTTCGCGGACACGTACCGTGGCCACGGGACCGACGTCGCCATCGTCGGCGGGATCATGGGGTTTGACACGTTCGACCTGCGCATCCCGCAGGCGCTCGACATCGCCAAAGAACGAGGCATCGACGTCGTCTTCGAGACGAGCGATGCGCTCACGGACCATCCGAACACGGCGCGGGTCCATTTAGAAGACGCGGATGGGACGTTTGAAATCGTCGGGATTTCCATCGGCGGCGGGACGATTGAGATTACCGAATTGAACGGTTTTCCGCTCAAGTTGTCTGGCGGCGGTCCGGCACTCGTCGTCTTGCATCATGATCGCTTCGGGGCGATCGCGGCCGTGACGGGCATTCTCGCCAAGCACGAGTTGAACATTGGCCACATGGAAGTGAGCCGTCACGAGAAAGGCAAACAAGCGCTCATGGCGATCGAGATCGATGAACATTTATCAAAAGACGTGTTAGCGGAGATTGAGCGGTTACCTCAAATTGAGCGGGTAGCCATCTTTGGAGAATAAGGAGAATCGACTATGTTTAAATCAGTAGAAGAATTGGTCCGGTCGGCTACGGAACGAGGGGTCCCGATCTCAGAAATTATGATCGAGCAAGAAGTGCACGTCAGACGCTCGACACGTGAAGATGTGTTCGGGATGATGGAGCGGAACTTAGAAGTGATGGAAGAAGCGGTCGAACGGGCGCTGCAAGGTGTGACATCTGTCACCGGACTCACCGGCAACGATGCGGTGCTCATGCAGGATTACGTTCGGTCCGGGAAGTCGCTCGCCGGCGATCTGATTTTAGACGCGGTCGCCAAAGCGATCGGGACGAATGAAGTGAACGCGGCGATGGGGCGGATTTGTGCGACGCCGACGGCAGGGAGCGCTGGCGTCGTGCCAGGGACGCTCTTCGCGGTGAAAGATCGTCTCGAGATGGACCGCGAGGCGATGGTCCGTTACTTGTTCACCTCGGGAGCGTTCGGGTTCGTCGTGGCGAACAACGCCTCGATTTCGGGTGCGGCCGGAGGCTGTCAAGCCGAAGTCGGGTCAGCGACCGGGATGGCGGCGGCCGCGATCGTCGAAGCAGCCGGTGGGACGCCGGAGCAGTCGGCGACGGCTTTCGCCATCGCGTTGAAAAACATGCTCGGGCTCGTCTGTGACCCGGTCGCGGGACTCGTGGAAGTGCCTTGCGTGAAACGAAACGCCATGGGTGGCGCCAACGCGGTCGTCGCGGCCGACATGGCGCTCGCGGGCATCACGTCGCGCATTCCTTGCGACGAGGTCATCTCGGCGATGCATGAGATCGGCCAAATGATGCCGACAGCGCTCAAAGAGACGGCGCGCGGGGGGCTCGCCAACACGCCGACGGCACGTCGTCTCGAGAAAAACATCTTCGGAGCGAAAGAAAATGTTGAAAAGTGAGTCGCTGACGACGCTCAAAGGGGTCGGGCCGGAGATGGCCAAAAAATTAGAGGCGATGGGTCTCGAACGAATCGAGGACGTGCTAGAGCACGTCCCGTTTCGTTATGAGAATTATAATAGCGGGACAGTGACGACGGCCGTCCATGGCGACCTCGTCAAATGGAGCGGGACCGTTCAGGCCGAGCCGCTCGTCCGCTATTACAGCAAAGGGAAAAATCGCCTGCAGTTCCGACTGTTGCTCGAAGAGCGCTACGTCGTCCACGTGACGATGTTCAATCGGGCGTTTTACAAAGACAAGCTCACCCTCGGCTCGACCGTGACGGTCAAAGGTAAATGGGATATGAACCGGATGACCATCAGCGCGACCGACCTCGAGTTCGGAGAGCTGTCGGACGGGTTGCAGCCGATTTATTCATTGCGGTCCGGTCTGACCCAAAAAAACTTCAGCCGTATCGTCAAGCTCGCGTTCGACCAGACGCCGACGTTTGATGACCGGTTACCGGAATCGATCCGCGAACGTTATCGGTTGCAAGACCGAGCGTCGATGCTGAAAGGAATGCATTTCCCGGAATCGGTCGACGCTTATAAACAAGCCCGCCGCAGCTACGTGTACGAGGAGTGTCTGCTTTATCAACTGAAGTTGCAGGCGTTTCGCAAAATGGAGCGCTCGGGGAAAGGGCGAGCACTCAGCCTCGACAAACAGCAACTGAACGAGTTCGTCAAACGGCTCGCTTTTCCGCTCACCGGGGCCCAAACGAGAGTCATTCGCGAGATTGTCGACGATTTAGAGAAGCCCGAACGAATGAACCGATTGTTGCAAGGGGATGTCGGGAGCGGGAAGACCGTCGTTGCCGCGATCGCCTTGTATGCGACAGTACGCGCCGGCTACCAAGGGGCACTGATGGTCCCGACGGAAATTTTGGCCGAACAGCACGTCACCTCGCTCCAAGCGTTGTTCGAGCCGTACGGCATGCGCGTCGCGTTGCTGACGAGCTCGGTGAAAGGAAAAGCGCGGACGGAATTGCTCGCGGCCATTAAAGCGGGGGACGTCGACATCATCGTCGGCACACACGCCCTGATCCAAGGACCGGTCGAATTTTCAAGCCTGCACTTGGCCATCACCGATGAACAGCACCGGTTCGGGGTCGAACAGCGGAAGATGCTTCGTGACAAGGCGGACCTCGCCGACGTCCTTTATATGACGGCGACACCGATCCCCCGCACGCTCGCCATTAGCGCGTTCGGGGAAATGGATGTGTCGACGATCGATGAGATGCCGGCCGGACGCAAGCCGATCGAGACGTACTGGGCGAAGCCTGACCAAATCGACCGTGTCCACGCGATGGTCGAGCGCGAACTCGCGCTCGGTCGCCAGGCGTACGTCATCGCGCCGCTCATCGAGGAGTCAGATACGCTCGAGGTGGAAAATGCGACCGCTTTGTATGAATTATTAAATGAACGCTTCCGCCAGTATGCGGTCGGTCTCATGCACGGGAAGCTATCAAGTGCCGAAAAAGACGAGGTCATGAAGTCGTTCTCAGAGAACGCGCTACAAATCCTCGTCTCGACGACGGTCGTCGAGGTCGGAGTGAACGTGCCGAACGCCTCGCTCATCATCATTCATGACGCCGAGCGGTTCGGGCTCGCCCAATTGCACCAATTAAGAGGACGGGTCGGGCGTGGTGCGCATCAGTCTTATTGCCTGTTAGTCGGGGACCCGAAGTCGGACGTCGGTAAGTTGCGCTTGAAGACGATGACGGAGACGAACGATGGCTTTGTCTTGGCTGAGAAAGACCTTGAGCTCCGCGGGGCCGGTGATTTCTTCGGTACGGCCCAAAGCGGGCTGCCGAGTTTCCGTGTCGCCGACCCGGTGCTCGATTTAAAAGTGATGGAAGTGGCGATGCAAGACGCCGTCCGGTTGCTCGGCAGTGAGACGTTTTGGCATGACGAGGCATACGCGCCGCTTCGTCACTATTTGAAGCGGCTCGACTTGCTCGTCGGGGAAAGGTTAGAATAACGGTTGAAAATAAAATCTAAAGAATATATACTACTATTAGTACCAGGTATTAAGTTCTTTAGCATAGAGTTTAGGAGGGAACTGAATGCGGGTACCTAAGAAAGAGCGGCAACGTTTGCTGCAAGAAACGATTGAACAAAACCCGTTCATTAAAGATGACGAGCTGTCGAAACAGTTCGCCGTCAGCATTCAAACGATTCGACTTGATCGGATGGAGCTCAAAATTCCAGAGGTGAGAGAACGGATCAAGCATGTTGCTTCAGAGCACCTTGATGAAGTGAAGTCGCTCGCGATGAGCGAGGTCATCGGTGATATGATTGACTTGAAACTCGACGAATCGGCCATCTCGGTTCTCGACATTGAGAGAGAACACGTCTTTAGCCGCAACGAGATCGCCCGTGGGCACGTATTGTTCGCCCAGGCCAACTCGTTAGCGGTGGCGCTCATCAATGATGAATTGGCGTTGACCACTAAAGCGGAAATCCGCTTCAGTCGCCAAGTCCATCTCGGTGAGCGAGTCGTTGCCAAGGCTCGTGTGATCAAACTGCGTCGGGACGGACGGACAGACGTCACAGTGGATAGTTATGTCGGCGATGAGTGTGTCTTTAGCGGAGACTTTACGATTTATCGTCGCGGTGAGGAGGAAAAAGCATGAAGTTAGCAATCGATGCAATGGGTGGGGATCATGCCCCGAAAGCGATCGTGGAAGGTGTCAAGCAATTCGTCGACCGCTTCCCGAACGACCAGATGGAATTATTTTTAGTCGGGGACGCGGTGAAACTTGCCTCTTACGGACTGACCGATCCGCGGATCACGATTGTCCCGGCGAGTGAAATCATCACCGGGGAAGACGAGCCGGTCCGGGCGGTACGCCGTAAAAAGGACAGCTCGCTCGTCGTGGCGGCCCAGCTCGTCAAAGACGGGAAGGCTGACGCGCTCGTGTCGGCCGGGAACACCGGGGCGCTCATGGCGGTCTCGTTGTTCGTCATCGGTCGGATTCCTGGAATCGAGCGGCCAGCACTTTCGCCAACGTTCCCTACATATACGGGTAGCGGTGTCGTCGTCTTAGACGTCGGGGCGAATCCTGACGCGAAGGCTGAACATTTGGTCGACTATGCGATCATGGGCTCACTCTATGCGGAGCATGTTCGCGGCGTCAAACGACCGCGTGTGGCGCTTCTCAACATCGGGACCGAGGCAGGAAAAGGAAATGCGCTAACAAAAGAAGCGTTCCCCCTCCTTGAACAGGCACCGGTCCACTTCGTCGGCAACGTCGAGGCCCGTGAGGCGATGTCAGGAGATGTCGATGTCATCGTGACCGAAGGGTTCGCCGGTAACATCTTGTTGAAAGGGGTCGAGGGCTCATCCTCGATGCTCATGAAAATGTTGAAAGAACAGTTCACGAGTGACCTTGTCTCGAAGCTTGCCGCTCTCGTCTTAAAGCCAAAGTTACAGAAATTAAAACAAACATTAGATTACCGTGAACATGGCGGGGCCGGCCTGTTCGGCATTAACGCCCCTGTCATTAAAGCACACGGGTCAAGTGACGCCCTTGCCATCATGAGCGCGCTCAAACAAGCGAAAATCATGGTCGAGCATGACGTCGTCACGAAAATCAAGCAAGCGAAAGAAACGACAGACTAACGTAAAGAAGGTGAGTACATGGGGAAGACAGCATGGGTATTTCCAGGACAAGGGTCACAAGCCGTCGGCATGGGCCAAACGTTCTTAAACAATCCTGAAACGCTACAAACGATCGGTCGTCGCCTCGGGTTTGATTTACTCGACGTGATGGCGGCCGGGTCGAAAGAAGACTTGCAACAGACGGAAGTGGCGCAACCTGCCATCGTGGCGCATGCGGCGTCGCTCGCTCTCGCTTACGGTGAGACGGGTGCGACACCGGACGTCGTCATCGGGCATAGCGTCGGGGAGTATGCGGCGCTCGTCATCGCGGGCGTCATCGACCTCGAAGAAGCGAGCGTGCTCGTCCGTGAGCGCGGTAAACTCATGTCAGAGGTGAAAGACGGAACGATGGCGGCGGTCATCGGGATGACCGATGTCGCTGAAGCGTTCCATGTGACAGAGAAAATCAGTGCTAGCGGTAACCTTGTACAAATCGCCAACTATAACTGTCCTGGCCAATTCGTCATCTCGGGACATGTCGATGCCGTCAAACAGGCGGAGACGGAATTGAAACAAGCCGGCGCGAAGCGTGTGTTACCGCTCGACGTGTCGGGTGCGTTCCATAGCTCGTACATGATGCCGGCTGCGACGCGGTTCAAAGACGTGCTTGCCTCGTCACCGTTCAAACCGGCCTCGGTCGGGATCATCTCGAACGTCGATGCCGACGTGCACACGGACCCGGACAAGCTGAAAGCGCTCCTTACCGAGCAGCTGTATGCGTCTGTCCGTTTCGAAGATTGCGTCCGCAAAGCGATCGACGCAGGTGTCGATACGTTCATCGAGTTCGGCCCGGCGTCACCGCTTTCGGGTCTGATCAAGCGGATCGACAAGAATGTGACGATCAAGCAAGCGACGACGTTAGAAGAAGTGGCATCGTTAGGAGGAGAAGTTCGTGCATGACCATGTTGCAATCGTGACCGGCGCGTCCCGCGGGATTGGGGCCGCCATCGCGAAGCGTTTAGGGGAAGACGGCTTTCGGGTCGTCGTAAATTACTCGGGTAGTGTTGAGAAAGCGAACGCGGTCGTCACCGCGATCGAAGAAGCGGGCGGAGAAGCTATTGCCGTCCAAGCCGACGTCTCGAACGCCGAAGACGTGAAGACACTCGTCAAGGCGGCGCTCGACGCGTTTGGTCGCGTCGATTGTCTCGTGAACAACGCCGGCATCACACGTGACGGCCTGCTCATGCGGATGAAAGAGAATGATTTTGATGCCGTCTTATCGACGAACTTGAAAGGTGCGTTCTTGACGTCACAGGCCGTGACGCGACCGCTCCTCAAGTCGACGTCAGGACGCATCATCAACATCGCCTCGGTCGTCGGGATCACGGGGAACGCGGGCCAAGCGAACTATGCGGCGGCGAAAGCAGGCCTCATCGGCTTGACGAAATCGGTGGCGCGCGAGCTCGCGGGCCGTCACGTCACCGTGAACGCCGTTTGTCCGGGCTTCATCCAGACCGATATGACCGATGCGCTCACGGAAGCACAGCGGGAAGCGACGCTCGGACAAATTCCGTTCAACCGTTTCGGACAAGTCGAAGACGTGGCCAACCTCGTCTCATTCCTTGCTTCCGATCAAGCCGCGTATGTCACCGGGCAGACGATCGCCGTCGACGGCGGCATGACGATGGCGTAAAACAGAACTTTACCAATCACAACACATTTTATATACTTTAATCTGGAGGGATTTAATCATGACAAAAGAACAAATTTTAGTAGACGTACAAGCAGCAGTGGCAGAAAAGCTCGGGAAAGACGTATCTGAAATCACAGCCGACAAATCATTCAAAGACGACCTCGGCGCTGACTCGCTCGAAGTGATGGAAATGGTCATGGACCTCGAAGACAAGTTCGACATCACGATCGAAGACGAAGATGCAGAGAAACTCGCGACAGTTGGCGACGTTGTCGCATACATCGAAACTAAATTGTAATCCAGCTTCCCACCGCTCGTTTTGAGCGGTGGGCATGCTTCTATTTGGAGGGAACTATGACAAAGGATAAACGACGGTTTGACCGTCAAGGATCGGCGCAACGCCGTCGACGAAATGAATTGGAACGGGCCCGAATCATCGAACAGTTCACGGGACTCGAAGAACGACTCGCTGTACAGTTTACGAACAAAGAACTGTTGATGCAGGCGTTCACGCATTCTTCTTACGTCAATGAACAACGCGGTCTGAAAAAAGACAACGAGCGGTTAGAGTTTCTAGGAGATGCGGTGCTCGAGTTGACAGTGTCCCGCTTCTTGTATGAGACGTATCCGGAGCGCTCCGAGGGGGAATTAACGAAGTTACGGGCGGCCATCGTTTGTGAGCCTTCGCTCGTGAACTTTGCAGAAGCTTACGCTTTCTCTGAGTTCATCTTGCTTGGAAAAGGAGAAGAGTTGACCGGGGGACGCAAGCGCCCGGCCTTGCTCGCTGATGTGTTTGAATCGTACATCGGGGCGCTCTATCTCGACCAAGGGATCGAACCAGTCGAACAGTTCCTCGCCGAAGCGGTTTTTCCGAAAGTCTTGGCCGGTGTGTTTGAAGAGCAGACAGACTATAAGAGTCAGCTCCAAGAGAGCGTGCAACGAGAAGGGCTTGGCCCGGTGGCGTACACGATCATCGAAGAGCGAGGTCCGGCCCATAGCCGGGAGTTCGTCGCTCACGCCCGTCTGTCGGACGATATCGTCGGGGAAGGGATCGGACGTTCGAAGAAAGAAGCCGAGCAAATCGCGGCGAAAGAGGCGTTGATCGAGTTCAACCGTCGCTACGCCGACCTATAAAAAGAGTGGACCGAAGTTGGTCCACTCTTTTTCGTTACGTCAATTGTCCGAGTTCTTCGACGATGCCGTCGACTTCAGAAATCGACAATGATGATCGGTTCATCACGTAGTCATAAATCTCTTTCACGGCGGTGGCGTCGGCGCGGTTATATTCTTCGGCTTTGATGGCGCCGCGATTGATGATGTTCATTTTGTCGAGAATTTCCTCGATCATTTGTTCGTTCGTCATGTGTCGTACCCCTTTCTACAGTTCTTTTAAGAATAGCATGATTCTAGCATTTTGACGAACTGTCAACTGTGGTAAAATAAACGAATGAATGCTTACTGAGGATAGGATGGTCACGATGCACTTAAAACGAATCGAACTCGCTGGCTTTAAATCGTTTGCCAAGCGGATTGAACTAGATTTCCGCCCCGGTGTCACCGCCGTGGTTGGGCCGAACGGTAGCGGAAAATCAAATATATCGGATGCGGTGCGCTGGGTGCTCGGTGAGCAGTCGGCCAAATCGCTCCGAGGCGCCAAAATGGAAGATGTCATCTTTGCCGGCAGTGAAGGCGAGAACCATCGGAACGTAGCCGAAGTGACGCTCGTCCTCGATAACACGGATGCGCATTTACGGCTGCCGTATGAAGAAGTGAGCGTGACCCGACGCGTGTCACGCAGCGGCGATAGCGACTATTTCATGAACAAAAAACCATGCCGGTTAAAAGATGTCATCGATTTGTTCATGGATACGGGTCTGTCCCGCGACGCGTTCGCGATTATCGGACAAGGCCGCGTCGAACAAGTCATCTCCGGGAAACCGGAAGATCGCCGTGCTGTCATCGAAGAAGCGGCAGGCGTCTTGAAGTATCGGCAACGTAAAAAGCAAGCCGAACGCAAGCTCCAAGATACAGAATTGAACTTATCCCGAGTCGACGACATTTTGTATGAGCTGGCCGACCGGGTCGAACCGCTCCGTGAGCAAGCTGCGCTCGCACGAGAGTACCAAGTCGCGAAAGCCCGTCACGATGAGCTCGAGACGGGCATACTCGGAGCCGAGATTGCCGAGCTCGGTGAAAACTTGGCCGCTAGCCGCACCGGGCTCGAGACGGCGACGGGCGAAAAGGCGAGACAAAACACCGTGCTCGAGGCGATCGTCGGCGAACGGACCGAGCTCGAGACGACGCTCGTAAACAAACGGGAAGAGCTCGAGGCGCTCCATCAACAAGAGCGGACGCAAGCGACCGAGCTCGAACGGCTCGTCGGTGAGATCAATTTGGCGAAAGCTCGTGAAGAACACGGTGCCGAGACGAAGGAACGTCTCGAACGGCAACAAGAAGAGTCGTCAGGCGAACTGGAGCAGTTAGATGCTCGGCTCCAGGCGGCACGGACTGACTTGGCATCAAAACGTGCGGCGCTCGAAACGGTAGAGTCGGCGCGAAGCGAACTCGACAAAAAGCTCGAGGCCGCATCGCGTGATTTCGACGCGGAAATCGACGCGCTCCAGAGCGAGGCGTTTGAGCTCGCGACGGCGCGTGCGACGCTCACTAATCAACAGAAGCGCGAAGAGCGGGATATCGAACAGGCAAAAGAAGCGACGGAACGGTTGTTGCGGGAAAACAAAGATCGTCTGGACGTCCGGTCGGAGCAGACGGAAGCGCTCGACAGCGAACGAGCACGCCTCGACGCGTCACGTGCCACGTGGCAGCAACTGCTCGAGCGTGAAGACGAGTTGACGGCCGAGGCGGCAACGCTGCGTGACAAATTGACGCGGGCGGAACAGTCGTATCATGACCTTGACCGGCGCCGCCAAAAGACCGAAGACCGGATCGATATGCTTGAACGGATGAAACAATCGTATGAGGGATACTTCCATGCGGTCAAATTCGTCTTGAAAGACCGCGGTCCCGGTGTGCTCGGTGCCGTGGCGGAACTGATCCAGGTGCTCCCGACATACGAGGCCGCCATCGAGACGGCGCTCGGTCAGACGCAACAACATATCGTCGTCACAGATGAGTCGGTCGGGCGCCGCGAGATCGACAAGCTGCGGAGGGCGAGTGCCGGCCGGGCGACGTTCGTTCCGATGACGACCGTCAAGGAGCGTTTCGTCCCGTCTGAAGTCGTCCATCGGCTTGAAGCGATGGACGGGTTCATCGGGGTCGCATCCGACCTCGTCTCGACGGAAGCGACGTATGAAAAGTTGAAACGATCGCTTCTCGGGGCGGTCATCGTCGCCAAGACGCTTGAAGTCGCGAACCGGATCGCCCAGACGACCGGATATCGTTACCGGATCGTCACGTTAGACGGTGACATCGTCAACGTCGGCGGTTCGATGACCGGTGGGAGCCGGAAACAAGGGGTCGCCTTGTTCACCCAGTCACGTGAACTCGATGATTTGAAACAAGGTCTCACGCAAGGGCTCGCCATGCTTCACGAGCAACAGTTGCGCGTGACCGAGTATACGGAGGCACTCGGACGCCTCGAGACGGAACTGCAGACGTTGCGGACGGAGAAACGAAACAACGAGACCGCTCTTCGAGAACGTGAGGCGGCGTATCGTGAACTTGAACGCGTCGGTCAAGACGCAAAGGCACAGCTAGAACTGTTTGACCACGAGATGAATCGTTATACGAAGACGATTGAGTCGTCGACAGCAGAACTCGCTCGTCTCGCCGAAGAAATCGCGACGACCTCGACGAAAGAGACGGCGCTCCGGAAAGAACTCGAATCGCTTCGTGTCGAACAGGCAAGAGGTGCCGAAACGACCGATGAACTGCGTGAGACGCTGCGTCAAAACGAGCTCGACCGACAGCGGCACACGCTTGAAGTGGAACGGGTCGAGGCCGAAGCCGAGCGGCTAGAAGATGAACGTCTGAAACTCGTCACCCGGCTCGGGCAGATCGAGGCCGAGCTCGGCCGTCTCGCGAGCGGGAAAGTCATCTCATCGGCCGAATTGCGTGTCAGCCATGAGGCGGCCACGATGCAAATGGAGACGCTCAAACGACAGCTCGACACGGAGACGATCGGACTGAAGGCGCAAGAAGAGTCGCATCGCATCCTTCGTCAACGGGAGCAACAGGCATCAGATCTATTGCGTCGCCTCGACGCGGAAGTACGGAAAGCCGAGACGATGCTGAATGAGCTCGAGTTGAAACGGCAGTGGAAGCTCGACGCGCTCGAGGAACGGGGACTCGTCTTTGAGCTCCTTCCGGCGCTCGATCTGCCGCTCGACGAAGCGCGCGAGGAGTTCAAGCTGCTCGTCCGTCAAATCGAGGAGATCGGGCCGGTGAACGTGAACGCGATTGAAGAGTTCGACATCGTCAACGAACGTTTCACGTTCTTATCGGAGCAACGTGATGACCTCGTGAGCGCCAAAGAAGACTTGTACGAGATCATCTCGGAGATGGACCGCGAAGTGACGCGCCTGTTCAATGAGACGTACACGTCGGTCCGGAACCACTTCAAACAGACGTTCAAAGAGCTGTTCGGTGGCGGTGAGGCCGATTTGAAATTGACTGACGATGGCGATCTTCTCAATACGGGAATCGATATCGTAGCGAAACCGCCAGGGAAGAAATTGCAGACGCTCAGCCTGTTGTCAGGCGGGGAGCGGGCACTGACGGCGATCGCCTTACTATTTGCCATCTTGAAGACGCGCCCGGTACCGTTTTGTGTCCTCGATGAAGTCGAGGCGGCACTCGACGAGGCGAACGTCCATCGCTTCGGCGAGTATGTGCGGACGCTGTCGATCGACACCCAGTTCGTCATCATCACCCACCGCAAAGGGACGATGGAGGCGGCTGACATGCTGTACGGTGTGACGATGCAACAAAACGGGGTCTCCGAGGTGCTTTCGGTCGAGTTGGCCGAAGCGAAGCGCGTCGTCGAGACGGAACAAGAGATGGAGGAATTGACTTGAGTTTTTTTAAAAAATTAAAAGATAAATTGACGACCTCGACACAAGAAGTGTCCCAAAAATTTACGGACGGATTGACGAAGACGCGCGACGGGTTCGCGAGCGCCGTCAACGATCTCGTCTACCGCTTCCGGGAAGTCGATGAGGATTTCTTCGACGAACTCGAAGACTTGCTCATCCAAGCGGACGTCGGTGTGACGACGACGATGGACCTCGTCGAAGATTTAAAAGAGGAAGTGAAGCGCCGCAACTTACGGGACCCTGAGACCGTCCGTGACGCGCTCGTCGAAGTCGTGGCAAAACGACTTCAAGAAGACGAGTCGGAACGGGAGTTGAACATGCAAGACGGGTTGACCGTCATCTTGTTCGTCGGCGTGAACGGGGTCGGGAAAACGACGACGATCGGGAAGCTCGCCCATCAATTAAAATCTGAAGGGCGTTCGGTCATGCTCGCGGCAGGCGACACGTTCCGGGCCGGGGCGATCGACCAACTCCAAGTATGGGGCGAACGGGCCGGCGTCCCGGTCATCCGGCAGGCGGAAGGGTCTGATCCGGCCGCTGTCGTCTTCGATGCCGTCCAGGCGGCGAAGTCGCGCGGGGTCGACGTCCTCATCTGTGACACGGCGGGCCGTCTTCAAAACAAGGTCAACTTGATGAAAGAACTTGAGAAAGTGAAGCGTGTCATCGAACGGGAAGTCCCGAACGGACCGCACGAGGTGCTCCTTGCACTTGACGCGACGACGGGGCAGAACGCGATGATGCAAGCGAAAGCGTTCCAAGAAGCGACGAACGTGAGCGGAATCGTCTTGACGAAACTCGACGGGACGGCCAAAGGCGGTATCGTGCTTGCGATCCGAAACGAGCTCGATATCCCGGTCAAATACGTCGGTCTCGGCGAGAAGATTGATGATTTACAACCGTTCGACCCGGAACAGTTCGTGCTCGGACTATTCGGCGACGTATTTGAAGAAAAAGAACAACGAAACGATGACCTCGCCTAACTTTCACTGTTAAGAAAAAAACTTGACAAGAGGTTAGGACGGCTGTACTATTGGTAGTTGTAAAGGGATTTCACTTAACATGTGGAGGTGGAACGGATGTCGCTCGAAAAAACGAATCGAATGAACTATTTGTTCGATTTTTATCAAGCGCTTCTCACGCCGAAACAGCGCAACTATATGTCTCTTTATTACCTAGATGACTTTTCGCTCGGAGAGATTGCGGAAGAGTTCGAAGTCAGCCGTCAAGCGGTCTACGATAACATAAAGCGTACTGAAACGATGCTCGAGCAGTACGAGGAGAAATTAGGCTTGTTCACGAAATACGAACAGCGCCAACTTCTGCTCCAGACGCTCAAACGTCAAGTCGAGCTTTCGCCCGACGCGACGGAGACGATTTCGGCGCTTGAGAATTTAGAGTAGGGGGCTGAAGCATGGCATTTGAAGGATTATCAGAACGATTGCAGGCGTCACTTGCGAAGATGCGCGGCAAAGGAAAAATCTCCGAGGCTGATGTCAAAGAGATGATGCGTGAAGTTCGCCTCGCGCTCCTTGAAGCCGATGTCAACTTCAAAGTCGTCAAACAGTTCGTCAACGACGTGAAAGAACGGGCCATCGGCCAAGACGTCATGAAATCGTTGACGCCAGGACAACAAGTCGTCAAAATCGTTCACGAAGAGTTAACGACTTTGATGGGTAGCGATGTCGTCCCGATCACCTTTAGCTCGAAACCGCCGACGGTCGTCATGATGGTCGGATTACAAGGTGCGGGTAAGACGACGACGACCGGCAAGCTAGCGAACTTGATTCGCAAAAAGCATAACCGGAGTCCGCTCCTCGTCGCGGCCGATATTTATCGCCCCGCGGCCATCAAGCAGCTCGAGACGCTCGGCAAACAGCTCGATCTACCGGTGTTCTCACTTGGCGACCAAGTGAAACCGGAAGAGATCGTGACGAAAGCACTCGAGCACGCCAAAACAAATCATCACGATTTCGTGTTGATAGATACGGCTGGTCGCCTACACATTGACGAGACGCTCATGGGTGAGCTCGAAAACGTGAAAGCGATCGCCAAACCAAATGAAATCTTCCTCGTCGTCGATGCGATGACGGGACAAGATGCGGTCAACGTGGCCGACAGCTTCAATGAGTTGCTCGGGATCACCGGGGTCGTGCTTACAAAGCTCGACGGAGACACACGTGGTGGGGCAGCCCTTTCAATTAAGGCAGTCACGGGAGCGCCGATTAAATTCGTCGGTCTCGGTGAAAAGTTGGATGCCCTCGAACCTTTCCATCCGGAACGCATGGCGTCACGGATTCTCGGAATGGGTGACGTGCTCACGCTCATTGAAAAAGCCGAGTCACAGATGGACCAAGATGCCGCCAAAGAGCTCGAGAGCAAAATGCGCGATGCATCATTCACGTTCGATGATTTTATCGAGCAATTGGGTCAAGTGAAAAACATGGGCCCGATTGATGAGTTACTTTCGATGTTACCTGGTGCAGGTAAGATGAAAGGGTTGAAGAACGTCCAAATCGACGAGAAACAACTCGATCACGTCGAGGCGATCATCCGCTCGATGACGAAGCATGAGCGCGCGCATCCAGAAGTGCTCAACGCGAGTCGTCGTAAGCGAATCGCAAAAGGAAGCGGTCGCTCCATCCAGGAAGTGAACCGCCTCATCAAACAGTTCGACGACATGAAGAAGCTGATGAAGCAGATGTCAGGACAAATGAAAGGGAAGAAAAAAGGCCTCGGTCTTCCGTTCTTCTAATAAATCTTTTGTCAGTCGGACAAAAAAGCAGTATACTATTAAAGTTGTCAATTCTTAAACACATGATGGAGGTATATTACCATGGCAGTTAAAATTCGTCTCAAGCGCATGGGCGCAAAAAAATCACCTTTCTACCGGATCGTTGTCGCTGATTCACGTTCACCACGTGATGGCCGTTTCATCGAGCAAGTAGGACACTACAACCCGGTTGCAAAACCTGAAGCAGAAGTTCGCATCAACGAAGAACTCGCTCTCAAATGGTTGGCAGACGGCGCTAAGCCATCTGACACAGTTCGTAACTTGTTCTCTAAAGCAGGGATCATGGAGAAATTCCACAACGCGAAAAACGCGAAGTAATGCTGTGGCCGACCTTTTATGGGGTCGGCCTATTTTTGTGAGGAGGGATACAATGGATTGGTTATACGTTGGAAAGATTGCCAACACGCACGGATTAAAAGGTGAGCTGAAAGTGCTCGCCGCCACCGATTTCCCCGAGGAGCGCTTTAAAAAAGGCACGACGCTCTATCTCGATGTCGATGGTAAGAAGATGCCGTTTGAAGTGACGACGTATCGTCCGCACAAACAGTTCCATCTCATCACGTTCAAAGGGTTCGAGAACATCAACCTCGTCGAGAAGTATAAAGGGATGAAGCTGTACGTCCATGCCGAGCATGTGCATGAGCTTCCGGAACATGAGTTTTATTACCACGAGATCATCGGCTGCGAGGCCGTCGTCGACGGGGACGTCATCGGCGTCATCGATGACATCTTCGAGACAGGCGCGAACGACGTCTGGGTCATCAAGCGCCCTAATAAACCGGACGCGCTCATCCCGTACATCGAGTCGGTCGTCAGTGAGATCGACGTGGATGCCAAGCGTGTCATCATCACCCCGATTCCGGGAATGATTGACGATGAAGATTGATGTCTTGACACTTTTCCCCGAGATGTTCGCCCCGCTCGACCATTCGATCGTCGGACGGGCGCGCACGCTCGGACAGCTAGAAGTGAACTACATCAACTTCCGTGACTATTCGACGAACAAGCACCAGAAAGTCGATGACTATCCGTACGGCGGGGGAGCGGGCATGCTGCTCACCCCTCAGCCGATCTTCGACGCATACGATGCGATCGAGAAGACGCGGCCTCGTGTCATCGTCACGACGCCTACGGGCCGACCGTTCACCCAACGTGTCGCTGAAGAGTGGGCCCGGGAAGAGCATCTCATCTTCCTATGTGGCCACTACGAAGGGTTCGACCAACGGATCCATGACGAACTCGCGACAGACGAAGTGTCGATCGGGGACTTCGTCTTGACCGGAGGTGAACTCGCGGCAATGGTCATGATCGATGCGACGGTCCGTCTGTTGCCTGATGTGTTAGGGGCCCAGGCGAGCCATGAGGACGACTCGTTCTCGACCGGACTGCTCGAATACCCGCATTACACGCGTCCTGCCGACTTCCGCGGCCTCAAAGTGCCGGACGTGCTGTTGTCGGGCAATCATGCGAAAATCGAGACGTGGCGCCGCGAGCAATCGCTGTTGCGCACGCATCGACGCCGTCCCGAGCTGCTCGAGCAAGCCGCGCTGACCGAAACCGATAAAAAGTTTCTCGAGTCGTTGCGCGATTGAACAATTTATGCTATGTTTGAGCATGTGGGTTAACCCCGCCGATTACCGATGTTCCGCTATTGGATGCCTGGGCATATGAAGATATGAACATTGAAGAAAAAGGAGAATACATTCATGAACACACAAAAACTGTTCCGTGAAATCACAGAAGAACAATTCAAATCGGACGTACCTGCTTTCCGTCCTGGTGACACAGTACGTGTCCACGTTAAAGTCGTAGAGGGAACGCGTGAGCGTATCCAGATGTTCGAAGGCGTAGTCATCAAGCGTAAAGGTGGCGGCATCAGCGAAACATTCACAGTCCGTAAGATCTCTTACGGCGTAGGTGTTGAGCGTGCATTCCCGCTTCACTCACCACGTGTCGCGCAAATCGAAGTCGTTCGTTACGGTAAAGTCCGCCGTGCGAAACTTTACTACCTCCGCAACCTTCGCGGTAAAGCAGCACGTATTAAAGAAATCCGTCGTTAAGATGGGGATTAAGCTTGTCGCTTGCGACAAGCTTCTTTTTTTCTAGTACAATAAGTTCAAACGGATAGAGGAGTGAGGCATGTTGAAAGAAGTGTTCAGTTGGATTAAGGCGATCGTTGTAGCGCTCGTCATCGCGTTCGTGATCCGAACGTTCATCTTTGTACCTGTCATCGTCGAAGGAGAATCGATGATGCCGACGCTCCAAAATGCCGATCGCATGATCGTCAGTAAAATCTCGAACTATATCGGAGAGCTCGATCGCGGGGACATCATCGTCTTCCATGCGACCGAATCGAAAGATTACATCAAACGCGTCATCGCCATCCCTGGCGACACGCTTGAATATCGTGACGATACGCTCTATTTGAACGGAGAGGCGGTCGGGGAGCCTTACTTGGATGACTTCCGCGCCCAAATGAACGGGTTCCCGCTCACCGAGAACTTTACGCTCGAACAAGTGACGGGCGAGTCGGTCGTCCCAGACGGTCATTACTTCGTCATGGGGGACAATCGACAAAACTCGAAAGATAGCCGAGAAATCGGTCTCGTCTCGAAAGAGGATGTCGTCGGCAAAACGAACTTCGTGTTCTGGCCGCTAGACGACTTCGGGACGGTAGAAGAATAAGGTGGTGTTTTTTTGGCAATTCAATGGTTTCCTGGCCACATGGCCAAAGCAAGAAGACAAGTAACAGAAAAGATCAAGCTGATCGATGTCGTCATCGAACTCGTCGATGCACGCGTCCCACAGTCGAGCCGAAACCCGATCGTCGATGAGATCACGGCGGGCAAGCCGCGTCTCATCGTGCTCAATAAAGCCGACATGGCCGACCCTGTCGTGACGGACGCTTGGCTCAAAGCGTTCAAGCGTGACGACGTCGAAGTCGTCGCCGTCGACTCGAAGCACAGCAAAGGCTTGAAGCAGCTCATGACGGGTGCCGAGAAGCTCATGAAAGAGAAGCACGACCGGATGCGTGAGAAAGGCCGTAACCCTGGCCCGATCCGTGCCCTCATCATCGGTATCCCGAACGTCGGGAAGTCGACGCTCATCAACCGCCTCGCCGGGCGCAACATCGCCATCACGGGTGACCGCCCGGGTGTGACGAAGCGCCAGCAATGGATCAAAATGAAAGGCGGCGAGATGGAGCTGCTCGATACACCGGGGATTTTGTGGCCGAAGTTCGAGGACCAGCTCGTCGGCTATCGTCTGGCGGCGACAGGAGCGATCAAGGACGAAATCTTGAACTTGGACGATATCGCCCTGTACACGGCGCGCGAGCTCCGGACGCGGTACCCGGAACAGTTGAAGGACCGCTTCAAACTGGATGAGTTGCCGGAGGATGCGGTCGAACTGCTTGAACAGATCGGCAAGAAACGCGGTCTCATCAGCGGCGGCTACGTCGACTTTGAGAAAGCGAGCGAATTGTTGTTAAATGAATTGCGTCACGAAAAGATCGGCCGGATCTCTCTTGAGACACCGGACGACCACGAGATGGCGTGAAGCCCTGTGCAAACAGGGCTTTTTTGGATAGGAGGCATATTGTGACGATTCAACAGATTAAACAACGGCTTCAGACCGTCCGATATGAGGAGTGGGAAGACGTGAAGCGCGAGCTAGGTAATGACCCGCGGACCGGGGTCCAGGCGCTCCTGCGGCAACGTGAGCGTCGGTTCGAGGCCGAACGGGCACTTTTAGACGACTTTGTCCGCCGGTCCGCGCATGAAGCGGCGCTTCGGGCAGACGGGTACGCCCTTGTTGCCGGCGTCGATGAGGTCGGCCGAGGACCGCTCGCCGGGCCGGTCGTCGCGGCAGCGGTCATTTTACCGGAAGGATTTTATAGTCCCGGCCTCAACGATTCGAAGCAGATGACGAAATCGGCACGAGAACGGGCGTGCACGGAAATACTCGAGCAAGCGGTCGTCGGCGTCGGGATCGTCGACGCGGCGACGATTGATCAAATTAACATTTATGAAGCGACGAAGCTCGCGATGATGGAGGCGGTCCGTCAACTCGACGGCGTCGACGCGTTGTTAGTCGATGCGATGACACTCGACATCGACACGAAGCAGACGTCGCTCGTCAAAGGAGACACGTTGAGCGTCTCGATCGCGGCGGCGAGCGTCGTCGCCAAAGTCATGCGTGACAAGATGATGGAAGACTATGCCGTCTTGTATCCCGGTTACGGTTTTGAGCGAAACGCGGGCTACGGGACGAAAGATCACTTGACGGGGCTTGCGGAACACGGGGTCACACCGATTCACCGGATGTCGTTCGCCCCGATCAAACATATGTGAAGGAGGGAGCCGGATGCGGATCGACCACCAAGGGGTCATGCCGTTCAAAGTCACCGAACAAACCTCACGGCCGTTGCTCATCGGCAACACGGTCGTCGGTCGGGTGCTGCAACTGTTGCCCGGCAATGAAGCGGTCATGCAACTGCCGCAAGGGCTGTTTCGTGTCGGGGTGAATGCCGACGTCAAAGAGAACGTGACATATAAGATGGTCGTCACCGACCTCGAACCGAAGCTCGTCTTAAAAGTCGTGCCGCAAGCGCCGGACGGACAACCCGTCCGTTCACCGCTCGCCCTGCTCACCTCCGAGCTCGCTCGCCTCGCCAGACAACCGTTCGATACACCGGAACCGCTCAAAGCGCAAGGGCAAAAGTTGCTCGAGAGCGGGGCCGGGGCCGACTTGAAACAGTTGGTCGGCGATTTGTTCAAAGTGAAAGGGGATGCGAAGTTCGAACAGTTCGTCAAGGCTCAGGAGACGTTCAACGCGGTGCAGACGCCGCCGTTTGTCGCTCAATCATTTCACATACCGCACTTAGGTCCATTCGAACAAGTTCGTTTTCGGCTCGAGGCCCCGAAACGCGACATCGTCGATTCCGACCATGCCCGCATCGTCTTGTTCTTGGAGACGCCACGCTTCGGGGAAACCGGCATCGACTTGCTCGTACAAAAGCGACATATCACGATCAAAGTGTTCAATGAGCGACACGATCTTTCGCCGTTCGTTCACGCCTATGAGCCAGTGCTCGTCGCGGCGCTCAAGTCGAACGGCTACGAGCTTGCCCGATTTGTCTTCGAGGAGAAAGTGGAGTCGGTGCCAGAAGTGTTCGCACCGCTCGGAAAGGTGGACCGACGCATATGACGGAACGAAAACAAGCGATCGCCTTATCGTATGAGCAATCAATGGAATCCCCGCGCGTCGTCGCCAAAGGCGGCGGACTCGTCGCCGAGCGGATGCTCGCGCTCGCGCAAGCGAACGGTGTCCCGATCCATGAGGACCCGGCCCTCTTGTCTCTGCTCGGTGCGTTGCACATTGAAGAGCACATCCCTGACGACTTATATCAAGTCATCGCCGAGCTCTTTGTGTTTCTTTATCAGATGGAACAGGACAAAATCAAAGATGTCTACAGGTAGATGTGAAAAAAAGATGAAAAGTTAAAGCAAGAACGATAGACAGCGCTTTCAGTTTTTCGTTACAATAGACGTGCCGATATTAAAGGGGACTAAGGGGGAAATGAAATGAATATCCATGAGTATCAGGCAAAAGAACTGCTTCGGGCGTTTGGTGTGGCCGTACCTACGGGCTATCCGGCGTTCACGGTTGAAGAGGCAGTTGCCGCCGCCGCCAAGCTTGACGGCGAACTGAAAGTAGTCAAAGCACAAATCCACGCAGGGGGCCGCGGTAAAGCCGGCGGTGTCAAACTTGCGAAGACGGATGAAGAAGTCAAACAGTATGCAGCAGAGATTCTTGGCAAGACGCTCATCACGCATCAGACAGGACCAGAAGGTAAAGTCGTCCAACGTCTTTACATTGAAGAAGGTTCTGCAATCGATCAAGAATTTTACTTAGGACTTGTGCTTGACCGTTCGATCGGCCGAATTGTCATCATGGGTTCATCTGAAGGTGGTATGGACATCGAGGAAGTCGCTGAACATACACCGGAGAAGATTCATAAGGAAATCGTCGACCCTGTCGTCGGACTTCGTCCGTTCCAGGCCCGCCGACTCGCGTTCAAGATGGAAGTACCGACAAAACTCGTCAACAAGTTCAGTGACATGGTCATGAAACTGTACAAAGTATACGTCGAGACGGATTGCACGATCGCGGAAATCAACCCGCTCGTCACGACGAAAGACGGCAACGTCATCGCACTCGACGCGAAGCTCAACTTCGACAGCAACGCGCTCTACCGTCATTCGGACATCGTTGACCTCCGGGACACGACAGAAGAAGACCCGCGTGAAGTCGAGGCGTCGAAACACGACCTCAGCTATATCGCGCTCGACGGCAACATCGGTTGCCTCGTGAACGGGGCTGGGCTCGCGATGGCGACGATGGATATCATCAAGCACTACGGCGCCGAACCCGCCAACTTCCTCGACGTAGGTGGCGGTGCGACGAAAGAAAAAGTAACCGAAGCGTTCAAACTGATCTTGTCGGACGACCAAGTAAAAGGTATTTTCGTCAACATCTTCGGAGGAATCATGAAGTGCGACATTATCGCTGAAGGTATCGTCGCCGCGACGAAAGAGATTGGGCTCGACTTGCCACTCGTCGTGCGCCTAGAAGGAACTAACGTGGATGCGGGACGACGCATTCTCGATGAATCTGGACTTGCGATCACGTCGGCGAGCTCGATGGCTGACGGTGCAGAAAAAATCGCGGCACTCGTTCGATAAGGGGGAAACGACATGAGTATTTGGGCGAATCAAGATACAAAAGTGATCATTCAAGGGATCACGGGGAAACAAGGTCTGTTCCACGGTGAACAGATGCTGGCGTACAACACGAAACTAGTCGGAGGGGTCACACCAGGCAAAGGCGGCACGACCGTTCTTGACAACGTACCGGTCTTCAACACGGTGTCTGAAGCTGTCGAAGCGACTGGTGCGAACGCATCGATCATCTACGTACCACCGGCGTTTGCGGCGGATTCGATCATGGAAGCGGCGGATAGCGGCATCGAGTTGATCATCTGTATCACAGAAGGCATCCCGGTGATCGACATGATCCAAGTGAAGCGATATCTCGAAGACAAGCCGGCCCGTCTCATCGGTCCGAACTGTCCGGGGATCATCACACCAGGTGAGGCAAAACTTGGCATCATGCCAGGTTATATCCACACGAAAGGTCACGTCGGCATCGTGTCACGTTCAGGGACGCTCACGTATGAGGCGGTCCATCAGTTGACGACGGCTGGCATCGGTCAATCGACTGCGGTCGGCATCGGGGGCGACCCGGTCAACGGGACGAACTTCATCGACACGCTCAAAGCGTTCAACGAGGATGAAGATACGAAAGCGGTCATCATGATCGGTGAGATCGGTGGAACGGCTGAAGAAGAAGCGGCCGAATGGGTGAAGGCGAACATGACGAAACCGGTCATCGGCTTCATCGGCGGTCAAACGGCCCCAGAAGGCAAACGGATGGGCCATGCCGGCGCCATCATCTCGGGCGGCAAAGGAACGGCAGCCGAGAAAATCAAGACACTCAACGCTAACGGCATTGAAGTCGCCGAGACACCAGCTGTCATCGGAGAGACGCTCATCCGCGTGTTGAAAGAAAAAGGTTTATACGAAGCTTGTGTCACGGGCCAACCGACGACGTAAGCCGAATCGGTCTGAGGGATGAATCTTCATCCCTCTTTCTTATAAAGGAGATTGTGATGAATCAAACAATTGCCCGCTTTGCAGCCGAACGGTTGCCTGTCGAGTTCGTCCATCACTACTTGTCCGGTTCTCACGCTGCGTATCGCGCCACGCCTTCTGTATCGAGAAAAATCGAACGGGCGCTGCAAAGCACACAAACGTACCGTCATTTCATCACGTGGGAGGACCCGAATTTCCCGGAGCGATTGCTCCACATCCCGAATCCGCCATACTGCTTGTTTTACCGAGGGGATTTAGAGGTACTACAAGAAAGAACGACCGCATTGGTCGGAAGTCGTGAATTGAATCGAATCAGCCGTCCGCTCGTCGATTATTTGCATCCTTTAATAGAAGAAACTGTCTCGATTTCAGGGGGGGCGCTCGGCATCGACGGGCTCGTCCACGAACTCGCGCTCTCGCGGGAGCGTCCGACCGTCGCCGTGCTCGGATCTGGATTTTTACACCTTTATCCGGCCGCCCATAAACAACTGTTCGGAAAAATCGAGCGAAACGGTTTGTTGCTCAGTGAGTACGTTCCGGAGACGCCCGTGAAAAAATTTCAATTTTTAGAACGGAACCGTCTCGTCAGCGGTCTCGGCGACCGACTTGTCGTCGTGCAAAGTCGCCAGCAGAGCGGGACGATGAATACGGTCGGTCACGCACTCGAGCAAGGAAAGACGGTGTTCGCGGTGCCGGGAAGCCCGCTCGATCCACTCGCTGCCGGACCGAACCGATTAATCGAAGAAGGTGCGATTCCATTGACGAATCCCGATCAAATTGTGAACGATCTCATGATTGCACGTTGACAAATCATCGAGAACATGAATATTATGGTAGGGATTTAAATGACCTCTAAAAGGGGAGCAGATGTATGGCAAAATATTTGGTGATCGTTGAATCACCTGCGAAAGCAAAGACAATTAAACGTTATTTAGGATCGAATTACACGGTCAAGGCCTCGATGGGTCACGTCATCGATTTACCGAAGAGTCAACTCGGTGTCGACGTCGAGCATGACTTCGAACCGAAGTATATTACGATCCGTGGAAAAGGGCCGGTCTTGAAAGAATTGAAGACGGCCGCTAAAAAAGCGACGAAAATATTCCTCGCGGCTGACCCGGATCGCGAAGGGGAAGCGATTGCATGGCATTTGGCACGTGCGCTCGGAGTCGATGAGACGACTGAATGTCGTGTCGTCTTCAACGAGATCACGAAAGATGCCATCAAGGAATCGTTCAAACACCCACGAAAAATCAATCACGATCTCGTCGACGCCCAACAGGCCCGACGCATTTTGGACCGCCTCGTCGGATACGGGATGAGTCCATTGTTATGGAAGAAAGTGAAAAAAGGACTATCGGCCGGACGTGTCCAGTCGGTAGCCGTCAAAATGATCATCGACCGCGAACGCGAAATCAACGCCTTCGACCCGGAAGAGTATTGGACGATCAAACTCACCCTCAACCATGACGGTGAAACGTTCGAGACGTCTTTCTACGGGAAAGACGGGAAGAAGATGGAGCTGAAGACAGGGGCGGACGCTGATAAAGTGCTCGAGACGATCGGCGAATCGTTCAAAGTCGTCGATGTCACGAAAAAAGAACGGAAACGGAATCCATCGTTACCGTTCACGACGAGTTCACTTCAACAAGATGCGGCACGTAAGCTCAACTTCCGGGCCAAGAAGACGATGATGCTCGCCCAGCAACTGTATGAGGGGATCGACCTCGGCAAGAAAGAAGGAACGGTCGGTTTGATCACATACATGCGTACCGACTCGACCCGAATCTCTGATTTGGCGAAAGCGGAAGCGAAGTCGTACATCGAATCGACGTTCGGCGAAGAGTATGTCGCATCGCAGAAACAAAAAGAGAAGAAGGCAACGAACGCTCAAGACGCCCACGAAGCGATTCGCCCGACGTCCGCTTTGCGTGACCCGGCGACGATGAAGCCGTACTTGTCACGTGACCAGCTCCGGTTATACAAACTCATCTGGGAGCGCCTCGTCGCGAGCCAGATGGCGCCGGCCGTACTGGACACGGTGAAAATCGATGTTGAATCGAACGGCATGATTTTCCGTGCCAACGGATCGACCGTCAAGTTCCCAGGTTTCATGAAAGTGTATATCGAGTCGAAAGATGAAGATATCGAGGACACGAACCCCGAGAAAGAAGGGTTGCTCCCACCGCTGGAAGTAGATGATACGGTCGCGTTCGATACGATCGAGCCGAAACAACACTTCACGCAACCACCACCGCGCTATACGGAAGCACGTCTCGTCCGGGCGATGGAAGAGCTCGGCATCGGTCGTCCGTCGACGTACGCACCGACGCTCGATACGATTCAAAAGCGCGGCTACGTCGTGCTAGAAGAGAAGAAGTTCGTCCCGACCGAGCTCGGAGAACTCGTCATCGAGATGATCAACGAGTACTTCAATGATTTCATCACTGTCCAATTCACGGCTGACATGGAGACGCTCCTCGATTCGATTGAGAATGAGGAAGTCGAATGGACCGATGTCGTGGCACCGATCTATCGCAGTTTCGAGAAGCGATTGAAGCGTGCAGAGGCGGAAATCGAGAAAATCGAAGTGAAAGACGAGCCGGCTGGAATCGACTGTGAGATTTGTGGATCACCGATGGTCATCAAGATGGGACGTTACGGCAAGTTCATGGCATGTTCTGGTTTTCCGAACTGTACGAATACGAAGCCTGTCCAAGTCGAAATCGGTGTCCCTTGTCCGAGTTGCGAAGACGGCCAAGTCGTCGAGCGACGTAGCAAGAAAGGTCGCCTGTTCTATGGCTGCTCGAACTATCCGGACTGCGAGTTTGTCTCGTGGGATAAACCGGTCGCGAAACCTTGTCCAGAATGCGGCAAGATGATGGTCGAGAAGAAGATCAAGGACGGCGTCAAATATCAATGTACGAACTGTACCCACACCGAGGTACATCAGCAAGAGGAGGATTAAGATTGTCACAACGTGTAACTGTCATCGGGGCCGGCCTTGCCGGTTCCGAGGCGGCTTGGCAACTCGCGAAGCGCGGGATTCAAGTCGACTTATATGAAATGAGACCGGTGCGTCAAACACCGGCCCACCATACCGACCAATTCGCAGAGCTCGTCTGCTCGAACTCGCTTCGGGCGAACGGCCTGCAAAATGCAGTCGGCGTATTGAAAGAAGAGATGCGCACGCTCGACTCGCTCATCTTGAAAGCGGCAGATACGGCAAGCGTCCCTGCTGGCGGTGCTCTCGCCGTCGACCGCCACGACTTTGCCGGGTTCGTCACGGACACGTTGAAGAACCACCCGAACGTGACCGTGCATAACGAAGAGATTCAAGCAATCCCGGACGGCATCGTCATCGTGGCGACCGGGCCGCTCACGTCGCCGGACTTATCGGCGTCGCTCAAAGCGTTCACTGGGGAAGACTACTTGTACTTCTACGATGCGGCCGCGCCGATTCTTGACGGCGAGACGATTGACCGGGAGAAAGTCTACTTGAAATCACGGTATGACAAAGGGGAAGCGGCATATCTGAACTGTCCGATGACAGAAGAAGAGTTCGACGTCTTCTATGAGGAACTCGTCAAAGCCGAAGTCGTTCCGCTCAAAGAGTTCGAGAAAGAGATTTACTTCGAAGGGTGTATGCCGTTCGAGGTGATCGCACAACGCGGCAAGAAGACGCTTCTGTTCGGACCGATGAAACCGGTCGGGCTCGAAGACCCGAAAACGGGCAAACGTCCGCACGCGGTCGTCCAGCTCCGTCAAGACAACTCGGCAGGTACGCTCTTCAACTTGGTCGGTTTCCAGACACACTTGAAGTGGGGCGAACAAAAGCGCATCATCCAGCTCATCCCTGGTCTTGAGAACGCTGAGATCGTCCGCTACGGTGTCATGCACCGGAACACGTTCATTAACTCGCCGAACTTGTTGAAGCCGACGTATCAGGCGCGCACGCGTGATACGCTCTTCTTCGCAGGACAAATGACAGGCGTCGAAGGCTACGTGGAATCGGCCGCTTCAGGTCTCCTCGCCGGGATCAACGCAGCGAAACTGATTCAAGGGGAAGAACTCGTCGTTCTCCCGCGTGAGACGATGCTCGGATCGATGGCGCATTACATCACGACAACGGACGGTAAGCATTTCCAACCGATGAACGCCAACTTCGGTCTCGTGCCTTCCCTCGAAGATGCGCCGAAGAAAATGAAGAAACAAGAACGTTACGAGAAGTATGCGAATCGTGCCCTTGAAACGATTCAACAGTTTAAAGAGATTTAAGGGGAAGGAGCCATTTTTTGGCTCTTTTTTTTTGAATTTAAATTTCAATTGTGTAATTTGTACAACACTTTGAAAATTTTCAGATTATTGAAGGGGTTTCTATTGTCACCTCCGATTCTGTATGCTATGCTAATTTCGATTTGACGGGAACATGCGTTTTTAAGCCGAAATTGAGGGGGCGAGAGGATGGGATTCGTTGAGGATCAACAATCATTTTTACGCTATTGCCAAGTCGAACGACGACTGTCGCCTCACACGAAACGCTCTTACGAGCAGACGCTCGACCAGTACGCCGCATATTGCCAAGCGACACATCTCGAACCGTATGATGTGGAGTCGGCGCGGCGTTATTTATATGCGCTTTATGAGGCCGAGGCCGCGGCATCGACCGTGTCGCAAAAAGTGTCTTGCCTGAAACAGTTCGGGAAGTTCGTCGCACGTGAGACCGGGGGCGAGCCGCTGTTTCATGGCTTGACGTCACCGAAACGCCGCAAGACGATCCCGACTTTTGCCGTGCCGAGTGAGGTCGAACAATTGCTCATCGTGGCAGCAGAGGAGAACGACCCGTTTCTTCAGGCACGGGACGTCGCCATCATTGAGATGTTGTACGGCACCGGCATCCGTGTCGCCGAGCTGTGCGGGATGGACGTTTCGTCGTACGATGCCTCGCTCTCTTTCGTTCACGTTGTCGGAAAAGGGAAGAAAGAGCGCTACGTTCCGATCGGTCAGTACGCCAAGGAGGCGCTCGACCGCTACTTGCAAGTACGGGAAGCGCACGTCGAGGCACATGAAACGGCTTTATTTCTCAGTCAAAAAGGGAATCGAGTGACAACAGACCAAATTCGTTATGTGATGAAGCGGCTTAGAAAACGCGGCGGTCTTCAGAAGCCGTTGACGCCGCACTCGCTCCGTCACAGTTTCGCGACCGACATGCTCGAGCGTGGTGCGGACCTGCGTGCCGTACAAGAACTGCTCGGCCATGAGTCGTTGTCGACGACAGGCAGATATACCCACGTGTCGACTGAACGGTTGCGGGCGGTCTATCAAGCTACACATCCGAGAAAGTAGGGGGTCATACTATGTTCCATGCAACAACGATTTTCGCTGTCCGTCACGAAGGCAAAGGCGCGATGAGCGGCGACGGGCAAGTCACGCTCGGTAACGCCGTCATCATGAAGAACAAGGCAAAGAAAGTACGCCGGCTCTATGGCGGGAAAGTTGTGGCCGGATTTGCCGGAAGCGTCGCTGATGCGTTCACCCTGTTCGAGAAGTTCGAATCGAAGCTAGAGATGTATAATGGGAATCTCCCTCGAGCGGCTGTCGAACTCGCGAAAGAGTGGCGCGGTGACAAGATGCTTCGTCAACTCGAGGCGTTGCTCATCGTCATGGACGACGAACATCTATTGCTCGTCTCCGGAAACGGTGAGGTCATCGAACCGGATGATGGGATTCTTGCGATCGGTTCGGGAGGGAACTACGCCCTCGCGGCCGGCCGGGCGCTCGTCCGCCACTCACCGGAGAAATCGGCCGAGGAGATTGCTCGGGCCGCCCTCGAGATTGCCGGCGAGTTGTGCGTCTATACGAACGACCAAGTCATCGTAGAAACGATCGGAGGCGATTCAAAATGAAACGTGAATTGACACCACGCCAAATCGTGTCGGAGCTAGACCGGTTCGTCATCGGACAAAAAGATGCGAAGCGGGCAGTCGCGATCGCGCTTCGCAACCGCTATCGCCGTCAAAAGTTGAGTGCGGACCTGCGCGACGAAGTCACGCCGAAAAACATCTTAATGATCGGACCGACCGGCGTCGGGAAGACCGAGATCGCTCGTCGGCTAGCCAAACTAGTCGGAGCACCATTCATTAAAGTCGAGGCGACGAAGTTCACCGAGGTCGGTTACGTCGGCCGTGACGTCGAATCGATGGTGCGAGACCTCGTCGAGGCATCCGTGCGTCTTGTCAAAGAAGACAAGAAGGAAGGTGTGAAAGACGAGGCGGAGGCCGCTGCGACAGAACGTATTCTTGATGCGCTGCAAGGAAAGGCGAAAGCCGAACCGACCACGGCCAACCCGTTTGAGGCGTTGTTCGGCGGGCAAGCCCAAAAGCCGCAAGAACCATCGACAGAGCATGCGTCTGACCGCTCACAGTTACGCCGTTTACTCGAGCTCGGCGAGTTGGAAGATCGTTTGATCGAGGTCAACCTCGAAGAGAAGCAGACCGTCGATTTGTTCCAAGGTCAAGGGATGGAAGGATTGTCGAACCTGCAAGACATGCTCGGCCAAATCGTCCCGAAAAAACGGAAAAAACGAAAGCTTCCTGTCCGGGAGGCCCGACCGCTCATCGTCGCTGAAGAGGCGGAGAACTTACTCGACATGAATGAAGTTCACGACGAGGCCGTGCAGCGCAGTGAACAGATGGGGATCATTTTCGTCGATGAGATCGATAAGATTGCCACGAAGTCACAAGATCACGCTGGCGTCTCCCGTGAAGGGGTGCAACGTGACATCTTGCCGATCGTCGAAGGTTCGACGGTCGTCACGAAATACGGACCGGTCAAGACGGACCATGTCCTCTTCATCGCAGCCGGCGCGTTCCATATGGCGAAACCGTCCGATCTGATTCCAGAACTTCAAGGACGTTTCCCGATTCGTGTCGAGTTGAGCAGCCTGACCGAAGAGGATTTCGTGAAGATTTTGACGGAACCGTCACAGGCGCTCATCAAACAGTACACAGCTTTGCTCGAGTCTGAAGAAATTGGTGTCGAGTTCACGCATGAGGCGATTGAAGAGATTGCGAAGATTGCCACGCACGTCAACCGGGAGACCGATGATATCGGCGCGCGTCGCTTGTATACGATCATGGAGCGCGTGCTCGAGGACTTGTCGTTCGAGGCGGCCGATATGCCGCAGACGAGCGTTCAAATCACACCAGCCTATGTCAAAGAGAAAGTCGGCTCGATCGCGGAAGATCGAGACCTTAGCCAATATATACTATAAGATTCTGTATGCACATACAGGGAGGAAAATTAGAATTATGAACTTACTAGATAAAACACGACAATTGAACACGATGCTTCAACAAGAGGCGAGCGCACACGTTGACTTTAAAGAAATGGCCGACAAGATGCGTGAAGTGCTCGAAGCGAACACGTTCATCGTCAGCCGCCGCGGCCGTCTGCTCGGCTTCGCGATCAAACAACAAATCGAGAACGAGCGGATGAAGGCGTTTCTCGTCGACCGTCAGTTCCCAGAACCGTACGCGTCGAACTTGTTTAACGTGAAAGAGACGACGGAAAACATCGACATCGACAGCGAGTATACAGCTTTCCCGGTTGAGAACCGTGAACTTTTCCTCGAGTCGAAAACGACGATCGTCCCGATTATCGGTGGCGGTGAACGTCTCGGCACACTCGTCCTCGGTCGTTTGAACAACGAGTTCACCCAAGACGACCTCGTGCTCGCAGAATACAGCGCGACGGTCGTAGGGATGGAAATTCTTCGTGAGAAGGCAGCAGAAGCTGAGGCGTCAGCTCGGAAGAAAGCGGTTGTGCAAATGGCAATCAACTCCCTCTCGTATTCGGAGCTTGAGGCGATCGAGCACATTTTCGAAGAGCTCGGTGGTAACGAAGGACTGTTAGTCGCTTCCAAAATTGCCGATAGAGTGGGAATTACTCGTTCGGTCATCGTCAACGCACTTCGTAAACTCGAGAGTGCCGGCGTCATTGAATCACGTTCGCTTGGAATGAAAGGAACGTATATTAAGATATTGAATGATAATTTCTTGTTCGAATTACAGAAGCTGAAATCGAATTGAAATAGTCTAATTCTTTCTATAAAAGCGTGATAACGCTTAGTTAGACTGAGCATTAGGTATATAAACCCGTTCTTTCTGAGGAAAGAACGGGTTTTTTAGTGCAAAAGTAATTATTTTCAGAATATGTCGTAAATTCGACAAAAAGAGGGAACAGCATTTACCTGTTTTAATAAAAATATCTTTCAGAACTGTTACAGATTTGTTTCAATGTAATAGTAGAATTTCCAAATAAGGTATATACATGCATCTTTATGAGAAAGTGAGTGAGCCGCATGAACTGGATTGGCACCGACTATCAATTGATGAAGCAAGCAATCAACCATTCGGTCATGAACCAAAAAGTAATCAGTCATAATTTGTCGAATATTGATACCCCGAACTTCCGGGCGAAGCAAGCCGTCTTCGAACAGACGTTGTCGAACGAGATGCGCCTGAAACTTGCCGGCGGGCGTCCGAGTGAACGGGCGGGCACACAAGTCGTGGATCGTGCCGGTGGCGCGATGCGAAGTGACGGGAACAACGTTGACCTCGATTTCGAGATGAGCGAGTTGGCCCGCAATCAGTTGCAATATGAGGCGATGATGGAGCAGCTCAACCGTCGGCTCGGCGGATTGAAGACTGTGATTCGAGGAGGTCGTTAACGATGGGCATGTTCGATAGTTTTCATATATCGGCGACGGCATTGACGTCACAGCGACTACGTATGGACACCGTGTCGGCAAACATTGCCAACGCCCAGACGACGCGCGGTAAGCTCGTCGATGGGGAGTGGCAACCGTATACGCGTAAGATGACGGTGTTGCAGGAAGCGCCGTTCCAGAAACAACTGGCGGGCGCCGTGAAGGGCGGGGTGCAAGTCGCACGCATCGTCGAGGACGAAGCCCCGTACAAGTTGTCTTACGACCCGAGCCATCCCGACGCGGACGAACGAGGGTACGTGCAATTGCCGAACGTGGATTTACTAAAAGAGATGGTCGACTTGATGGGCGCCACTCGTTCGTATGAGGCGAATATCGCCGCAATGAATGCGACGAAAGCGATGCTCGTCAAAGCGATGGAAATTGGTAAAGGATAAGGAGTGACAACATATGCAGATTAATCCGGTTTCAATGATTGGGACGCAACCGACCACGCTTCCGAGTGTGAAGGATACCCCATCTCAGTTTGGATCATACTTGAACGAAGCGATGCGGTCGCTGAACGACGTGCAACAAGCGACGAGCGCGGCTCGGGCTGACTTGGCCGTCGGCAAGGCCGACCTTCACCAAGTGATGATTCAAAGCGAAGAGTCGTCGATTGCGATGCAACTCGCGATAGAGGTGCGGAACAAAGCTGTCGAAGCTTATCAAGAAATGATGCGAATGCAAGTTTAATGTAGAGGATGACGAGTTGCGATGAATGAAAAGTTAAAAGAACGATTCAGTTCACTGACCGGTTCGATCAAGGAGATGCCTGCGAACCGAAAAATCTTTTGGGGCATCGTCATCGCCGGCGTACTTCTCGTCGCGGTGATCCTCACCATGTTACTCGCTCGACCGAATATGGCGCCGCTATACACCAACTTGTCAGCGCAAGAAGCCGGAGAAGTGACGGAAAAACTGACGGCCGACGGGGTGAAGTCGGAAATCAAGGCGACGTCGAACGGTGTGAGCGTCTATGTGCCGAGTGAACGGGTCGACCAGTTGAAAGTAAACTTGGCGGCAGCCGGCATCCCAAAATCGGGCGCCATCGATTACAGCTTCTTCAGTGACAACGCCGGATTTGGAACGACCGACCGGGAAATGGCCGTGATCGAACGGAGTGCGATGCAAACCGAGCTCGAACGATTGATCACGCAAATCGAAGGCATCAACCAAGCGAAAGTCATCATTTCTTTGCCGGAAAAATCGGTGTTCTTGGCTGAAGACCAAGGGGAGCCGACGGCGTCGATCGTCTTAAACCTCGGGGCCGGCATAAATTTAGAGCCAGCGACGATCAAAGGGTTGTACCACTTGATCAGCAAGAGCGTGCCGAACTTGAAACCGGAGAACATCTCGGTCATGGACCAATACTTCACGTATTACGATTTGGACCAATCGACAATGGCCGGTGGCGGTTCGTCTGACCCGCTCGCCTTGAAACGCCAAGTCGAGAAAGATGTCCGTCAACAAATCCAACAGATGTTGTCGGTCCTGCTCGGGGAACGAAGTGTCCTCGTCTCGGTGACGGCGGACATTGACACGACCCAGACGGCAGAAGAGCAAAATCTTGTCACACCGGTCAACGAAGACAACATGGAAGGAATCGTCACGTCCGCCGAACGGATCGCTGAAGCGTACACGGGCGGTACCGGGACGACGACTGCGGCGGGAACGGCTGAGAACGATACCGTCAACTTCCCGGCTGCGACCGGGAACGGGACCGAAGAGAGCGAGAAGAACCATGAGATCATCAACTATGAAGTGAACCGCATCACGAAACAAATTCAAAATGCACCGTATACGATTCGCGACCTTGGCGTCCAGCTCATCGTCGAACCACCGAACGGTGCGACGACGATCGACCCGCAGCTTGAAGGCGACCTTGAAACGATGATGTACTCGATCATCCGGACGTCGCTCGCGAAGACGGGCGAGGCGCTCACCGAGGCCGAACTCGAACAAAAAGTTGTCGTCGTCTCACGGCCATTCGCCGAGACGCAAGAGGCGGCTGCTGTCGAGCAACCGACGCAATGGTGGATGTATGCGGCTGCGGCCGGTGCCGTCCTGTTGCTCGCGCTCGTGTTCTTCGCACTCCGGAAACGGAAAGAAGAACCGCTCAGCGAGACGAACGAATGGGAAGTACCGTATGAGGACGAAGTGCCGGACCTCGACCTCGAAGAGCGGGGCGAAGGCGCCGTCAAGAAGAAACAGTTGGAGAAATTGGCGGAGAGCAACCCAGAGGAATTTGCCAAGCTTCTTCGCACTTGGATGTCTGAGGAGTGAGTACCGTGAACTATGCAAAACAATCGAACCGAGAAAAAGCGGCGATGCTCATGATCTCGCTCGGACCGGAAGTGGCGTCGAGCGTCTACAAGCATTTGTCCGAAGAAGAGATGGAGCAGTTGACGCTTCAAATCTCGGCATTGAAGAAAGTGTCTTCTGAACAAAAAGAAGCGATCATGGGAGAGTTTCATGAACTCGCCATGGCGCAGAGCTACATTACGCAAGGGGGCATCGGGTTCGCGAAAACGGTGCTCGAAAAAGCGGTCGGCGAAGAGAAGGCGATGGCACTCATCCATCGTCTCACGTCGACGCTTCAAGTCAGACCGTTCGAGTTCGCGCGTAAAGCCGATCCGAAACAGCTTTTGAACTTCATCCAGAACGAGCATCCTCAGACGATCGCTTTGATTTTGGCGCATCTCGAGCCGGTCAAATCTGGTCAAATCTTGTCCGAACTACCGCCCGAGATTCAATCGGAAGTCGCCAAGCGGATCGCCACGATGGACCGTCTCAATCCGGACGTCATCCATGAAGTCGAACAGATCCTTGAGAAGAACTTGTCGCAAACCGACATGCAGGATTATGCGCAGTCTGGAGGCATCGAAGCTGTGGTCGAAGTGCTCAACGGCGTCGACCGCACGACAGAACGAACGATACTCGACGCGCTCGAGATCGAAGACCCGGAACTGGCCGAAGAAATCAAGAAGCGGATGTTCGTCTTCGAAGACATCGTCACGCTCGACTCGCGGGCGATTCAACGAATCATTCGCGAAGTCGCAAACGACGATTTACTGCTCGCCCTCAAAGTGTCGTCCGAAGAAGTCAAACAAGTCATCTTCAAAAACATGTCACAACGTATGGTCGATACGTTCAAAGAAGATATGGAATTCATGGGGCCTGTCCGGTTGCGTGACGTCGAAGAGGCGCAAAGCCGAATCGTCGGCATCATCCGTCGCCTAGAAGACGTCGGAGAAATCGTGATCAGCCGCGGCGGAGGAGATGACATCGTTGTCTAGTGTGATCAAACGAGGGCGTGCGACCTCGCTCCGACCGCAACGGATCGACTCGAAGCCGTTATTTGAGACGGTCGACGTATTACCCGAAGTCGATCACGAGTCAGAGATCGCAGACCGCTATGAAAAACTCAAGCAAGAAGAAGCCGCAGCCAACGAACGCTTACACGCCTCACAAGAAGCGTTAGAGCGTCTGAAGGACGACACGCTTGCGGCTGCGTACGAAGAAGGTCGTGCTGCCGGTTTCGCGCAAGGCCAGACGGAAGGGAAGGCAGAGTTCGAAGAATTGACGACACGGTTGAACACCGTGCTCGTCGAACTCGAACGACTATACGACGACAAGTGGCGTTCAGCCGAACAGCACCTCGTCGCCCTCGCCGTCGAAGTCGGCGCCAAGTTGACGACCGACCTCGTGCGTAAAGAAGAGACGTTATTCGCTGATATGATTCGCCAACAACTGCTCCGAGAATTAGATGCCGAGTCGTTGACGGTTTATGTCCATCCGACTCGTCTCGCCTCGATTCAACGGTTCGAGTCGACGTGGCGGTCTGAACAGACGCCACTGCTGAAATATCGTGCGGACGCGAGCTTGTCAGAGACGAGTGTCCGCATCGAGACGCCGCAACACGGCACTGAACTCGATTTGTCGTACAGTTTGGAACGGATCCGCTCTAACATCGAGGAGGTCTTGGCCGATGGCGCTTATTGAACGCGTCGCCGCAACGTTGGCGCGCTCACCGGAAGACGAGTACGTGCGTAAAGTCGGCCGTGTTTGCCGAGTCGTCGGACTTATGATCGAATCGAACGGACCGAGTGCCTTTGTCGGTGAAAGATGTCTGATCGAATTACCGGCCGGACAGTCCGTCGAGGCCGAAGTCGTCGGGTTCAACGAAGAGCGAGTGCTCCTCATGCCGTACGGGGAGACGACACAGATCGCTCCGGGCTGCATCGTCAAAGGGACCGGTCGTATGCTCCAAGTTCCGGTCGGCTTTGAACTGATCGGTCAAGTGTTAGACGGGCTCGGTCGTCCGCTCTCGGGTGAAGCTCCGGCTACCGTGAAACGTTATGACGTGTTGCGCAAGCCGCCGAACCCGCTCGAACGGCCGCGCATTTTGGACAGTCTATCGACCGGTGTCCGTATTATCGACGGTCTGTTGACTGTCGGCAAAGGGCAGCGGGTCGGACTGTTCGCTGGTTCCGGGGTCGGGAAATCGACGTTGCTCGGGATGATCGCCAAACGGTCTTCGGCTGATATTAACGTCATCGCCTTGATTGGGGAGCGTGGCCGGGAAGTGAAGGAATTCATTGAAAACGAACTTGGACCGGAAGGGATGGCCCGTTCGATCGTTATCGTGGCGACGAGCGATCAGCCCCCGCTCGTCCGGTTGAAAGGTGCCTACACGGCGACAGCGATCGCCGAGTACTTCAGAGACGAAGGGAAAGAAGTCGTGTTGATGATGGACTCGGTGACCCGCTTCGCCATGGCGCAACGAGAGATCGGCCTGGCGACCGGTGAGCCACCGACGTCGAAAGGGTACACGCCGTCAGTCTTCGCGATGTTGCCGCAACTGCTTGAACGGAGTGGCACGGCCGTGGCGGGCTCGATCACTGCGTTCTACACGGTGCTCGTCGATGGGGACGATATGAACGAACCGATCGCCGATGCGGTACGGGGGATCCTCGACGGTCACTTCGTCATGGACCGAGCACTTGCCAACCGTGGCCAGTTCCCGGCCATCCATGTCTTGAAGTCGATCAGTCGGGTCATGAACCAGATCGCCTCACCCGCGCATCGGGAGAGCGCGATAACATTTCGGAGCTGGCTCGCCACGTATTTGGACGCCGAGGACTTGATCAACATCGGAGCGTACAAAAAAGGGACGAACCCGGCCATCGATACGGCCATCGATCAATATCCGCGACTGCTCACATTTTTGAAGCAGTCGATCGAAGAAGAGGCATCGTTCGAGCAGACGCTCGATCGTCTCGCCCAAATCGCAAGAGGTGAATCATGAACAGGTTATTACTAGAACGCATCATGCCGATCGCCGAACACGCGAAAGAAGAGACGGCGACCGAAGTGAGAGGGCTCAAGGCGCGCCTTGAGGGCGACATGGAGGAGCTGTATCGTCTCGTCGTGACATACGAGACGCTCATGAAGAGTCAAGACGAACAGGAAGGTGTCATCGATTTGCTCATGTCTCAATACCGTGAGAAAGCACGCGAACAATTGAAACGACAAATCGAGACACAACAACTCGTCGTCCAACAGTCACGTAATCGATATCACTTGGCTCAAGAGCGACTGCTCGGGAAAGTCGTCGAGGAGAAGAAGTACGTGACGCTCCATGAAAAAGCGAGCCAGCACGAAGTGGCTGTTTCAAAATTGACGGAGCAACACTTTATTGATGAACTGGCAGTCATTCATCACGGGAAAGGGAAGTAAGCTGATGGAAAAAGAGAACAATAAGCGCGGGGTGCAGTTGTTAGTCGCTCTTGTCCTCGTCCCGGCGATTTTCCTACTCGTCGGAGGCATCGTCGTCATGAACTACGCGATGGACCGTCCGCTCATGTCGGTACCGTTCCTCGAAATCAAAGAGGAGCGCCCGGTCGAGAAGAACGTCAACGTGACGGGGATCGATTCGGACGCGTCGAATCGCTTGAAAGTCGCGAACGCTGAAATCGAGAAACTTCGCGGCGAGAACGTCGAGCTGACGAATGAGGTGAAGGCGCGCCAAGAGGAAGTGTCCCGTCTCATCAAAGAGCGAGACCGTCTGTTGGCCGAATTGAGCGCCGCGGCCGCAACGGAAGAGACGACCTCGGACGTGTCACGTGTTTATGAAGAAATGTCGGCCAAACAGGCGGCGGCCATCATGAACGAGCTTGAAAGCCCGCAAGTGGCCAACTTGTTAAAACAACTGTCGCCAAAGCAACAAGCCGACATATTAGGGCGGATGGATGCGCAACGGGCAGCCGTTGTCACCCAGTTGCTCCAGTAGACGTGAGGAGGACACGACCATGAATATCGCCTTGCTCGCCCAAGCGGTTCAAGGAACGACGCAAAAAGGCGGGGAAGCAACGGCTTCCCCGACCGGTCAATTTTTACAGTTGCTGTCTTCGATGCTCGGAACGTTCATCGAGACGCCTGAAGCGGAAATGGAGCCCGCTGAGCCGAAACAAACGATTGCGCTCGACCAATTGTCAAACGAACTTGAACAGTGGCTTCAAAAGCCTGAGAGCCTCGAATGGTTGAAAGCGTTACCGCAAGATGCGTATCGTCAGTTCATGGATGCTTATACCGGTTTGTTGTCCCAAGCTGGCACAGCTGTCGTCACGGACGAACTTGCCGTGCAGGCCCAAGCCCAAGCCCAAGCCCAAGCACCACTCGTGACAAATACGCTCGTCCCGGTACCGACGTTGAAAGAACGCGACCTAAAAGGCGAGGCGGACAAAGGGGCGCTCGAAGCGAACGTCCGTGTCATTCAACAAATCGTGACGCAGTTTAACGGCACATTAGGACAGACCCCTAAAACAGTACCCGCTCCAAAACAAGTTGAAACATCGTGGACGTCGATCGTGAAAGAGACGATCGAGTTGGTCCCGAAAGGAACAACTTGGACAAAACCGCAAATCGATGTGGACACAATCATGTACGCTTCGAAAAGCTCGCTTCCGGAAAATTTGAAGGCCCGGATTGAAGCGGCGCTTCATCGGGCCCCGTTCCAAAGCGGGGCGGATGGGTCGAAAGTATTCACCGTCCGGCTTTATCCGGAACAACTGGGAGAACTTGTCGTGAAGCTCGAACGGACGAACGGTGAACTCGTCGTGAAGTTGTTCGCGAGCAACCAAGATGCGAAACAACTGCTCCAATCGCAACTTCAGCAGTTGCATCAAACACTCCAACCGCTCTCGCCGAACGTTCGGGTCGAACTGAACTTGACGCAACAGGCACTCGATGCGAAAGCATCGACGTTCTCAGGGGAACAGTCAGAAGCAGAGCAAGAGCAACAGCAACAGGAACCATCGAAAGGAGAGTCAGAAGATGACGACCATCCAACCGAAGACGAATGATTTCTCGTTGCCCGATCAATCAGCCCCAAAGGCAACGAATCAATACGACAAAAACATGTTCTTGAAATTGTTGCTCGCACAGCTCGCGAACCAAGACCCGATGTCGCCGATGGAAGACCGAGAGTTTATTGCCCAGATGGCACAGTTCTCTTCACTCGAGCAGATGCAGACGATTTCAAAGCAGCTCGATTCGGTACTCATTGACCGTCATATGTCGTCCATCTCCGAGTTCAGCAATATGATCGGCAAGACGATCGATTATAAGACGGAGACGGCCACCGAGACAATCAAAGGGTCGGCCCGTGTCATCTCAATTTCAAGAACGGACGAGGCCGGTTATATGGCAGACTTGGAAGACGGGACATCCGTCAGCGTATATGACATCACGTCCATCAAACAAGCATAGGAGGATTTACCATGTTAAGAGCAATGTACTCAGGAATCAGTGGACTTAAGAACTTCCAAACAAAACTTGACGTCATCGGGAACAACATCGCCAACGTCAACACGTTCGGCTACAAAAAAGGCCGCGTCACGTTCAAAGACCTCGTCAGCCAGCAAGTTGGTAGTGCGTCAGCAGGTAACGGTAATACGACCGGAGGGATCAACCCGAAAGAAGTCGGACTCGGTGGCACGATGGCGACCGTCGACAACGTCTACAATCAAGGCGCGATGCAAAACACGGGCCGGGCGCTCGACGTTGGGATTTCTGGTGAAGGGTTTTATGTAACGCGAACAGAAAATGGTTTTCAATATACGCGGGCAGGTAACTTTTACACGGATAATGATGGGAATTTAGTAACTGGAGATGGAACGTTTCTTTTAGGATCGAGAACGGCCACATTACCGAATGCGAATCCAACTCTTCAATCTGTCGAAACGCCGTTACAACCATACGATCCGACTATAGCTCCAGCACCAGGAAGTAGTTATGGTCGAATTCAAATTCCAACTACGGCTAAGGCACTCTCTGTTTCTAAAGATGGACAAGTTAGTTTTGTCGATGACACAGGCAAGTTGCAGGTGGCTGGTTATATCGTCACGGCAAACTTTGCAAACAATGCAGGATTATCAAAAACGGGTGCAAACAATTTCTCCGAATCACAAAACTCAGGTAATCCACAGTTTGGAGTTCCTGGTACAGAAGGACGAGGCACACTCGTCTCCGGCGCGCTCGAGATGTCGAACGTCGACTTGTCTGAAGAGTTCACCGAAATGATCGTCGCGCAACGCGGATTCCAAGCGAACACCCGTATCATCACGACATCGGACGAGATTTTACAAGAACTCGTCAACTTGAAACGCTGATGATTCGCGTCACGGGCCTACGCGGTGATGCGTTCGTGTTGAACGCCTTGTTCATTGAGACGGTCAAGGCGGAGCCGGACACGATTATCCACTTGTTTAACGGCAAAACGTATATCGTCAAAGAAACGAAGCAAGACGTCATCGACCGGACGACGGCATTTTACCGTACGATCGGTCTGGTTGGAACGATAGTCACAAGAGGTGAAGAAGATGAGTGAAGAAAAACAAAAAGGCGGCGCCATGAAGATGGTGCTCATCCTGCTCGTCGTCCTGCTCGTCATGGGGGGAGCCGGGTTTATGACTTATAAATATTTGTTCGGCGACAACGTGACGGCCAAGACGAAACCGGTCACGGCCGTAGAGTTGGCCGAACGGAGCTTCACGACGGATGACATGACGACGAACATTCAAGATGAACGTTTCATCAACGTCCAGTTCACGGTCGTCACAGACTCTGCCGAGACGAGAGAAGACCTTGAGCTACGGAAGTTCCAAGTGCACAACGTCATCCTTGGTGATTTGGCCGGAATGACGAAAGCACAGCTCACAACGAAAGAAGATATGCAAAAGTTTGAACAGTCGCTGCGCGAACAATTGAACGGCCTGCTTGAAAAAGGTGAGGTTCAGCGCGTCTACATGACGAAGAAAATCATACAGTGAGGTGGCATCATGGGAGAAGTACTGTCTCAACAAGAAATTGATGCCCTGTTATCAGCGCTAAGCAGCGGAGACGTCGAGGCGGATTCGTTTTTGGCCCAAGAAGAAGAACGGAAAGTCCGGCAATACGATTTCAAACGGGCCGTCCGTTTCTCGAAAGACCAGATCCGCAGCCTCACCCGCATCCATGAGCATTTCACACGGATGTTGACGACATTTTTCTCGGCGCAACTCCGTACGTACGTCCAGTTCACCGTCAATTCGGTCGAACAGCTGCCGTATGACGAGTTCATTCATTCCATCCCGAGCATGACGATGATCAATTTGATCGAAGCACCGCCACTTAACGGTCGTTTCATCATTGAAGTCAACCCGAACATCTCTTACGCGATGCTCGATCGTCTGCTCGGCGGACCGGGAGTGGAAATCGAGAAAGTCGACAGTTTCACCGAAATCGAGATGCGGATTTTGACACAACTTTACAAACGTGCGTTTTCCTCGTACGGAGACGCCTGGGAGTCGATCGCGGAAGTGAAGTCCGAGATGACGGCCGTCGAAGTGAATCCCCAGTTTCTTCAGCTTGTGTCACCGAACGAGACGGTCGTTCTCGTTTCGATCGGGGTGACGATCGGTGAAGTGAGCGGGACGATTAACGTCTGCCTGCCGTTCGTCACGATCGAACCGGTCCTCTCGAAGCTGTCGAGTCATTATTGGATGCAAGAGGCGAACCGGCGCAACGCGACCGGAAGCAGTAAAGAACCGCTCAAAGCTCAATTGATGAATTCGTCGGTCGAGGTCGTCTCTTTACTCGGTGAGACGACGATCACGTTCGGAGACTTGTTGCATTTAGAAGTGGGTGACTGCTTGACGCTCGATCAGTTAGTGAAAGAACCGCTGTCGGTCATGATAGGGGAAAATAAAGTGTTTAGAGGGCAAGTCGGTGTGAGCGGGAAACGGATGGCGGTCCAAGTATTACACCGGGTGAAGGAGGAAGAGCAATGAGTGAGATGTTGTCACAAGATGAAATCGACGCGTTATTACGAGGGACGAGCGACAACTCGGCACCGCAAGAAGTAGCACAAGAAGAACATTTAGACTCGATGGAAAGCGACGCGCTCGGCGAAATCGGGAATATCTCGTTCGGAAACTCGGCGACGGCGTTATCGACACTGTTGCAACAGAAAGTCGAGATCACGACGCCGGTCGTCAGTGAAGTGAAAATCGAGGCGTTACGCGAGCGTTATCCGACGCCGCACGTCGCGCTTCGTGTCGGTTACACCGAAGGATTGAAAGGAGAGAACGTGCTCGTGTTGACGCGAGAAGACGCAGCCATCATCTCCGACTTGATGCTCGGTGGGACCGGTATCGGCGTCGATGCGGAAGGACTTGACGAGATCCGTCTTTCAGCCGTCCAAGAGGCGATGAACCAAATGATGGGGGCGGCAGCGACGTCGTTGTCGACCGTCTTCTCGAAAAAAATCGATATCTCACCGCCGCTCGTCGAAGTGTTCGACGCGACAAAAACGCAGACGATCATCGATCGGCTCGAACTGTGGGAGACGATGGTGCTCATCGAGTTCAACTTGAAAGTCGGGACGTTGATTGACTCAAAAATCGTTCAAATCGCCCCAATCGAATTCGGAAAGCAACTCGTCAACGAACTGATGGCGGCCACGTCGCCTCAGCCGGCGGCTGTCGCACCGAAACAACCGGAACCGACAAAACAACCGGAACCGGCCAGACCGGTCGCTACGGCACCGCGTCCGGAGACGAAAGCAACGCCTGAAGTGGCGGTTAGCCAAGCGGAATTCATGCCGCTCCACTCCCCGAGTTCTTATGACCCGGTGCCGGCAAACTTAGGCTTGCTCTACGACGTCCCGCTCAACGTGACGGTCGAACTCGGCCGGACGAAACGGTCGGTACGAGAAGTACTCGAATTGTCGCAAGGGTCGATCATCGAACTAGATAAATTGGCAGGGGAACCTGTCGATATATATGTGAACCAACAACGCATTGCCCGCGGCGAAGTCGTCGTCATCGAAGAAAACTTCGGGGTACGCGTGACAGAAATCATTCAACCGCACGAGCGGATTGGAATCGTTTAAGGAGGAAGAACAATGAGTGCAAAAATTTTAGTGGTAGACGATGCGGCGTTCATGCGCATGATGATCAAAGATATTTTAACGAAGAACGGGTTTGAAGTCGTCGGTGAGGCGGAGAACGGTGTAGACGCGGTCGCGAAGTATCGCGAATTGACGCCTGACCTCGTCACGCTTGATATCACGATGCCTGAGATGGACGGACTTGCGGCACTCAAAGAGATTCGCGGTTTCGATTCGAACGCGAAAGTGATCATGTGTTCGGCGATGGGCCAGCAAGCGATGGTCATCGATGCGATTCAAGCTGGAGCGAAAGATTTCATCGTGAAGCCGTTCAACGCGGAACGTGTCATCGAAGCAGTCTCTAAAACGGTCGCACAATGAACAAGTGGTGGTTGATTATCCTTCTCGTGGTCGGTCTGTATGGGCCGGCCACGGTTGAGGCCGCCACCGTCGAGAAGCAGTTCGAGCAACAGCAAGAGCAGACAGAGACCCCGAAAACGGAGTCGACTACCGTTTCGACGATTGGCACATTAGTAAAGGTTATTCTCAGCCTCGTCGTCGTTATCGGTGGTTTTCTCGTCTTGATGCGCTGGTTGAGCGCTCGGACGCAAGGGGTGAAGACGGCCCAACATATGAAACATTTAGGCGGTGTACCGCTCGGGAAAGATCGTTCGGTCCAACTCGTCAAACTCGGCGACCAAGTGTATGTGCTCGGTGTCGGGGAATCGATTCAATTGATTGACCGTGTCGAGTCAGACACGCTTGATGAGGAAGTGACTGAAAATTTACCGGTGACCGGTTCGAACGGCTCCGCATTTTTAGATACGTTTAAACAACAGTTGTCTCAGATTGAACAAGCGAGGAAGAATCAATGACGACGATTGAACAATTGATCAACTTAGAAACACCGGACAGTACGTCGACGTCGATCAAGTTGCTCGTCGTGTTGACGCTGCTCACGCTCGCTCCGTCGTTCTTGATTTTGATGACGTGCTTCACGCGTGTCGTCGTCGTATTGTCATTCATACGCCCGGCACTCGGGACGCAACAAACGCCGCCGAACCAGCTCATTATCGGCCTCGCGCTGTTCATCACATTGTTCGTCATGTCACCGGTATTGTCCGACTTGAATGAGAAGGCGCTCACGCCTTACATGGACGACCAGATCAGTCAAGACGAGGCGTTCGAAGAGGCGAGCAATACGATGAAACGATTCATGGCAAAATATACGCGCCAAGAAGACTTGCAACTGTTCATCAAGTACGGCAACTATGAGCAACCGGAGTCGATTGAAGACGTGCCGCTCCTCGCAATGGTGCCAGCTTACGCAATCAGCGAACTGAAGACGGCGTTTCAAATCGGGTTCATGATTTTCTTGCCGTTTTTGATCATCGATATGGTCGTGGCGAGTGTGCTCATGTCGATGGGGATGATGATGCTCCCGCCGGTCATGATTGCCTTACCGTTCAAACTGTTGTTGTTCGTATTAGTGGATGGGTGGCATTTGATCGTGGAGTCACTGCTTAGAAGTATGTAGGAGGAACGATTATGACGCAGGAAATGGTCATTTATTTGGCGACAGAGAGTGTGTGGACATTGCTCAAGATTGCGATGCCGCTACTGCTCATCTCCCTCGTCGTCGGTCTCGTCATTTCGATATTACAGGCGACGACACAAATTCAAGAGCAGACGCTCTCTTTCGTCCCAAAGATCGTTTCGGTCTTTATCGGGCTCGTCGTCTTCGGTCCTTGGATGTTGCAACAAATCGAGGGGTTCACCCGGATGATCTTTGAACTGATGGTCGAGGTTGCCTCGAAATGAATGCGGTCGACTTCATCAGTCTTTACGGTTTGACGTTCGCGCGGCTTTCCGGTTTTTTCGTCAGCGTGCCGCTCTTCTCGTCACGCCAGCTACCGGTCATGCACCGCGTCGCGTTCAGCGCGTTACTCGCTTATTATGCGATGTTCACGGTGACGGAACCGATTCAAATGAGCGAGGCGTTCATCGTGCAAGTATTGTATGAAGTGCTCATCGGGCTATTGCTCGGCATTTTGATCAATATATTGTTCTTCGCCCCGCAAATCGCCGGCGGTGTCATCGACCTTCAGTTAGGTTTGGCGATGGCTTCGGCGTACGACCCGATGTTTGGCGGACAATCTCCGCTCATTGGACGGTTTTACTATATTTTCACGCTGTTCATCATGCTGTCGACGAATATGCATTTACTGCTCATCGACGGGATTTATTACAGTTTTCAAATTTATCCACCCGGTCAACCGATGATCAATTTCACCGAAGCGTCACTCATGATGGCGGTAAAAGTCGTCACGATGACGATGCTCGTCGCCTTACAGCTCGCCCTGCCGATGATGGCGTCGTTACTGCTCGTCGACTTGGCGCTAGGGTTTTTAGCAAAATCGGCGCCACAGTTCAACATCTTCGCGATCGGTTTTTCATTCAAACTCATTGCCGGGTTCTCGGTCATGGTCGTCATGATGGGTCTGACGTTGAATGGCATCAGCCAGTTCATCCCATTGTTGCAAGACGTGTTGCGTGATTTTATGACGCTGTTAGGAGACGTTTCATGAAGCCTCTATATCCTTTATCGGTCGATCTTCAGTTTTTTGCAGGAGAAAAAACAGAAAAAGCGACCCCGCGAAAACGCCAAGACTCACGGAAGAAGGGCCAAGTCGCCAAATCAGCCGATTTGACCGGTGCGTTTGCCTTGTTCGCCATGTTTCTCATGCTCTCTTTTCTCGGCCCGTACATCGGGAAACAACTGTTCACGTTGACGAAAGATTTGCTCGGACCGAATTATTTATTGACCGACTTGTCAAACGGCATGGCCGGTATGCTCGTCTATTTGTTGTTCCGAGTTGGGCTTATTCTGGCCCCATTCTTCATCGTTGCGGTCGTGTTCGGCGTCTTGGTCAACTACTTTCAGATTGGACCGCTCTTCTCGACGGAGGCGATTCAGCCGAAACTCGAACGAATCGACCCGCTCAAAGGGGTCAAACGGATTGTCAGCATGAAAGCGGTCGTCGAATTTTTAAAGTCCTTATTCAAATTATTGATGATCCTGACGACCGCCGTCACCGTCCTTTGGCAAAACCAAGACAAGCTGTCCCGTATGGCTGTCGAACACGTCCGGGAATCGATCGTCGCGCTCGCGAGCATCACGATCGAGCTCGGACTTTGGGTGAGCGTTGCTTTGCTCGCACTCGCACTGTTCGACTTTTTCTATCAACGGTTTGACTTTGAAAAATCGATTCGGATGTCCAAGCAAGACATTAAAGATGAGTATAAGAACAGTGAAGGTGACCCGCTCATCAAGTCGAAAATCAAGCAACAACAGCGGGAGATGGCGATGCGCCGCATGATGCAAGAGATTCCAAACGCCGACGTCGTCATCACGAACCCGACCCATTTTGCCGTCGTTATCCGTTACGACGACCAAAAAGACTTCGCACCGCTCGTCGTCGCCAAAGGAGTCGACCGCGTCGCGTTCCACATTCGCGATGTGGCAAAAGAGCACAAAATCCCGATTGTCGAGAATAAACCGCTCGCCCGCGCCTTGTATGCGCAAATGGAGATCGGGGAAGTCGTCGACGAGTCATTTTATCAAGCGATCGCCGAAGTACTCGCGTTCGTCTACCAACTGAAACAACCGTCTTGAGGAGGAGTATGTGTTGGCTGTAAAAGCTAAAGATTTCGCGGTATTGATTGGCGTTCTCATGATCGTCGTCATGCTCGTCATCCCGTTACCGGGATTCATGTTAGATTTTCTGATCATTGTCAATATATTGATTGCCCTGCTCATCTTGCTCGTGGCCATGAACGCGCGGGAAGCGCTCGATTTCTCGGTCTTCCCGTCGCTCTTACTGATCGTGACGTTGTTCCGACTTGGATTGAACGTATCGACGACCCGCTCGATTTTATCGAACGGCTACGGTGGAGAAGTCATCGCCACGTTCGGTAACTTCGTCGTCGGCGGGAACGTACTCGTCGGATTCGTCGTCTTCCTCATCCTCGTCATCATCCAATTCGTCGTCATCACAAAAGGTGCGGAACGGGTCTCGGAAGTATCGGCCCGCTTCACGCTTGATGCGATGCCAGGGAAACAGATGGCGATCGATGCCGATTTGAACTCGGGTCTGATCGATGACAAGCAAGCTCAAATCCGTCGCAAAAAGATTCAAAGTGAGGCCGACTTTTACGGGTCGATGGACGGGGCCTCGAAGTTCGTCAAAGGAGATGCCATCGCCGGTATCATCATCGTCGTCATCAACTTGATCTTCGGGATCATCATCGGGAGTGTCCAAATGGGACTCCCGGTCGGACAGGCGTTTCAAACGTTCTCGCTCATGACGATCGGGGACGGCCTCGTCGGACAGATCCCGGCGCTCCTCATCTCGACGGCGACCGGTATTATCGTCACCCGTGCCGTCTCGGACGGCAATCTAGGCGAAGACGTCGTCGACCAGCTCGGACAGAATCCGACGTTGCTTTACATCGCAGGGTCAATCGTCATTATGCTCGGTATCATTTCACCGAGCCTGCTTCCGGTGACACTCCTCATCGCCGGTGTCGCTTTTTACGGTGCGTATGCGATGCGGCGGAATATAAAACGGGCCATCGATCAACCTTTGCCCGACGAAGAACCGGCCGCACCGACGGAGACGGTCGTCTCGCTCCTACAAATCGATGCGATCGAGTTCGAGTTCGGATACGGATTGATCCCGCTTGCCGATGAATCGCAAGGCGGTGACTTGCTCGATCGCGTCGTCATGATTCGTCGTCAGCTCGCGCTTGAACTCGGTTTCATCTTGCCGACGGTCCGAATCCGTGACCATTTGCAACTGTCGCCGAACGCGTATCGGATTAAAGTGAAAGGCAACGTCGTCGCCGAAGGGGAACTGTTACTCGATCACTACTTGGCGATGAGCCCAGGAATCGAAGACCCCGAAGTGTACGGCATCGAGACGACCGAACCGGCATTCGGTCTCCCGGCGTTATGGATTGATGAAGAGACGCGTGCTCGTGCCGAGATGAGCGGGTACACGGTCGTCGACCCGCCGTCAGTCGTGGCGACACACTTGACGGAGACGCTCAAGAAACATGCTGCCGATCTGCTCGGTCGGGAAGAGACGAAACAACTTGTCGAACATTTGAAAGAGACGCACCCGGTACTCGTCGAAGACGTCACGCCGGCCGTCTTATCCATCGGGGACATTCAAAAAGTGCTCCGCCATCTATTGAAAGAGCACGTCTCGATTCGCAATTTGCCGCTCTTGTTTGAGACGATGGCCGACTACGGCAAAGTGACGAAAGATGCCGAGATTCTTGGGGAATACTGTCGTCAAGGACTGTCCCGTCAACTGACGGACCAAGTCAGCCCACCGGACGGACCGTTGTACGTCGTCACGCTCGGAGGACAGACGGAACAACTCATTCAAGACGCTGTCCAGAAAACGGAGTTCGGGAATTATTTGGCGCTTGATCCCGATCAAGCGCGCGAGATCATCGAACGTTCGGGCGAACAGCTATCGATGTTCGAACGCTACGGCGCCTCGGCCGTCATCCTCTGTTCTCCGACGATTCGTTTATTCGTCAGACAACTGCTCGAGCGTTACTATCCGGACGTACCGGTGCTCGCCTATAACGAACTGCTCAGTTCGGTCGAAGTGAAAAGTATTGGGGTGATTTAAATGCAGATCAAAAAGTTTACCGGTAAGACGATGAGCGAGGCGATGGCGAAAGTGAAGCAAGAACTCGGCGACGAGGCCGTCATCTTGAACTCCCGTCAAGTGAAGACGGGATGGTTCGGGTTGTTCGCTTCGAAACAAGTCGAAGTTATCGCCGCGCTCGAAAAAGCGCCGCTCCACACGAAGCCGCGGACGGAAGCAATCGCGGTGAAACGTCCGACCGCGCCAGAGGCACGAAATCAGAAGCCGGCACCTGACGCAGCACCGGTATTATCTGTCCCCCGGCGTTTACCGCAGGGGATGGAGCACATCGAGACGTTGCTTTCAACGGAATCGTTTCAAGGGACGGCATGGGAAGAACAGCTCAATGAACTGTTTTACACGACGAAGTCGATCGAGGCCGTCGAACAGTTCGTTCACGACCAGATTGAACGGGCCTTCCCGCCAGTCCCGGATACGCTACGCTACGTCATGCTCGTCGGGCCGACCGGTGTCGGCAAGACGACGACGCTCGCGAAACTAGCCGCTCATTATAAGCTCGATGAAGGCAAGACGGTCGGATTGATCACGACCGACACGTATCGAATCGCCGCCATCGAGCAGCTCAAGACGTACGCCGAGATTTTGAACATCCCGGTCGAAGTGGCGTACGACTTCGATGACTTCAAACGGGCGAAGCAACTGTTCGCAAGGAAAGACATCGTCTTGATCGATACCGCCGGGCGCAATTTCCGCGACGAGGCGTACGTCGAACAGTTCCACCAGCATCACGACTTTTCAGAGACGAACTTGTCGCTCGTCCTCAGTTTGACATCCAAGTTGAAAGATATGGAGATGATTTATAGCCAGTTCGAGCAATTGCCGCTCGGGTCCCTTATCTTTACGAAAGCGGATGAGACGAGCGACATCCATGCCATGTATAAACTCGTCCGTGACAGCGGTCTTCCGGTCGCCTGGTTGACGGACGGACAGGAAGTGCCGGACGACCTCGTCGAAGGCACACCGGAACGATTGACACGGAAGATGCTTCAGAAAGAAGGGTGGCCGCGATGGACCAAGCAAGGCGTCTAAGGGCAAAAACGGATAGCGCACCGACGACCATCGCCTTCGCTAGCGGCAAAGGCGGGGTCGGGAAGACGAACGTCTGTGTCAACACAGCGATCGGGCTCGTCGAACTCGGTAAACGCGTCTTGATCGTCGACCTCGACCTTGGCATGGCGAACGTACACATCCTCTTGAACGCGTCACGTTCAAGAACGATGGTCGATTCTGTGAAAGCTCGGATTCCGCTCGTCTCCTCTGTTCAGAAAGACGTCCATGGTGTCGATATATTACATGGGGGAAGCGGACTCGATGCGTTAGTCCAATTCTCAGACAGCGACATGCAATTTTTAATGCGCGAACTTGAAGTGTTGACCGACTATGACTATGTCTTGTTTGACATGGGAGCGGGGGCGACCGACACGTCACTTCAGTTCATCGCCGGATGCGATGAGATGTTCTTGATTTTGACGCCGGAGCCAACTTCGCTCATGGACGGTTACGCGTATACGAAACTCGTCCATCAGCAATATCCTGATTTACCGCTCGGGGTCATCGTCAATCGTGCCCAGTCCGGGGACGAGGCGCTTCAATGTTTTGAACGAATGGAAGTCGCATGTAAGCAATTTTTAAATAAATCGATTCGATTCCTCGGCTTTCTACCCGATGACCCGTCTGTCAGAAAAGCGGTCATCGCCCAAGTCCCGTTTTATGAATTCGACCGAAAAAGTGATATCAGCTGGCGACTCGAGCGTGTATTGACGACGCTCACCGGGACGCCACCTAGGCCGCGTCACTTCATGGATCGCTTAGTCGGGAACTTACGACGCCAGTGGAACCGAGTCTAACGACAGGGAGGCAATATAGATGGACGTGAACGAATACTTAGGGTTGTTTTTAGATGAGGCACAAGAGCATATCCAGTCGGTCAACACGCAGTTGTTGAAGCTCGAACAGACGGGAAGTTTTGAGGCGGTCCAAGAGATTTTCCGCTCGGCGCATACACTTAAAGGGATGTCGGCGACGATGGGCTATGAACATGTCGCCAACTTGACGCACGAGATGGAGAGCGCGCTCGACCTCGTTCGAGGCGGAAAGAAAGAAAGCAACCAACTGTTGCTCGATACGATGTTCTCGGCGATGGAGCAGATTGAAGAGATGATCGCCGACATCGAGAGCGGCGGCAGAGGGTCGAACGTCGACGTCGGTGCGACGGTGAAGGCGTTCCAATCGTTCATCGGTCATGAAGAGTCCGCAGCCATCGAGGAGGTCTCGCCGTTCACTGTCGACTTATATACCGACTCGGTCGTCGAGCAAGCGAAACAGACCGGTTTCGAGGCGTTCCAGCTAAACGTCAAACTGTCGGACGCGGTCGTTTTGAAAGCGGCCCGTGCCTACATGGTGTTCGATCGCTTGCAAGAGCTCGGCGAAGTCGTCCGGACGGTGCCGGATACAGAAGCGATTGAACAAGAACAGTTTGAGCTCTCCTTCGATGTGTTGTTCTTGTCGCAAGAGTCGGCCGAAGTGATCGAGCATGCCGTGTCGCAAGTGTCAGAAGTCGAACGGGTGCAAGTGACGGTGTTCACGAGCGCACACGAGAGCGTACCGGAAGTCGCGGCGAGCGTTGAAGCAGTCGTTGTGCCCGAAGTGAAGCCACAACCGTCCGCGCAAGAAGTCGAAGAAGTGAAAGACCAACCCGTCGCCCAAGCGAAGACGATTCGGGTCAACCTAGAACGGATCGACCGGCTCATGAACTTGTTCGAAGAGTTCATCATCGACCGTGGACGCCTCGAGCGTCTCGCCGATGAAGTCGGTCAGCCTGAGTTGAATGAGACGGTCGAGAAGATCAAACGAGGGACGAACGAGTTGCAATCGCTCGTCTTGACACTTCGGATGATGCCGATCGAGCAAGTGTTCAACCGGTTCCCGCGCATGGTGCGCTCGGTCGCGAAAGACATCCATAAGAAAGTCCAACTCGATATCACAGGTGCCGAAACCGAGCTCGACCGGACCGTCATCGATGAGATTGGCGACCCGCTCGTCCACTTGATCCGTAACGCCATCGACCACGGGATCGAGTTGCCTGAAGTTCGTGAACAAGCCGGGAAAGACAAACAAGGAAAATTGTCACTGCGCGCCTATCACGGCGGCAACCGCGTCTTCATCGAAATCGAGGACGACGGTGCCGGCATTAACGTCGATAAAGTCCGGGCCAAAGCGCTCGAACGCGGTGTCCTCACAGCCGACGATGCGGCGGCGATGTCGGACAACGAACTGGCGATGCTCATCTTCGCACCTGGGTTTTCAACGGCGGACGTCGTCACAGACTTGTCGGGCCGCGGTGTCGGACTGGACGTCGTCAAAAACAAAATCGAATCGCTCGGTGGGGTCGTCTCGCTTGAGACCGTCGTCGGTCAAGGGACGAAGTTCCAAGTCAGCCTCCCGCTCACGCTGTCGATCATCTCGGCGATGCTCGTGTTAGCTGGCGATGAAACGTATGCCATCCCGCTCTCCTCGATCCTCGAGACGACGCTGCTCGATGAAGCCGATATTTTGACGGCGCACCGTGAACGCGTCTTCGATTTCCGGGGACAACTCGTGCCGCTCGTCTATTTGAAAGAGATGTTCGGCATCGACGCCGAGACGAAATCACAATTCCCTGTCGTCGTCGTACGCAAAGGGAACAAACTTGTCGGTGTCGTCGTGAACGACTTGATCGGCCAGCAAGAAATTGTCATGAAACCGCTCGGGTCATATTTAGAAGGTATTCCGGCGATCTCGGGCGCAACGATTCTTGGAGACGGGCGTGTCGCCTTGATCGTCGACAGCAACGATCTCTTTTAAGGAGGAAGAATGATGGAACAAAAATGGGTAGTCTTCTCACTCGCAGACAACACGTACGGCATCGACGTCCAATCGGTCCGTTCGATTGAGCGTCTGCAACCGGTGACCCGGGTCCCGAACGCCCCGGCACATGTGAAAGGTGTCATCAACTTACGCGGGGTCGTCACCCCGGTGATCGATCTTCGCCTCCGTCTCGGCTACGAGGAAATCGAAGCGACAGACGAGACGCGCATTCTCATCGCCTCTTTGAATCAAGGAGACGCCGGGTTTATCGTCGATCGAGCGAACGAAGTCGTCGAAAGCGACGACGTGCGCATCGAGCCGATCCCGGAATCGAGTCAGGATATGTTGTCGGCGCATTTGACGGCGATCGCGAAAGGGGAAGACAAGTTGTTCTCACTCCTCGACGCCAACGCCTTGTTCGAGGACCAGCATGCTGAGTGAGTTTGAACAAGATTTGTTGAAAGAGCTCGGCAACATCGGGTCGGGTCACGCCGCCACGGCGTTGTCGACACTCTTGGCAAAACCGGTCAACATCACCGTCTCGTCTGCCGAGATGGAACCGATCACTTACTTGCCGGAACGTGTCGGCGGTCCTGAGCGGCACGTCGCGTCCGTCTTGCTCGAACTCGGGGGAGACATTAGTGGCATGATCCTCATCTTGTTCCCGGTCGACGATGCCGAGACGATGGTCACATCATTGATTGGGACGCCGTTCACGTTCGCCGCGGCGGACGAACTCGGCCAGTCGGCCTGGGAAGAGATCGGAAACATTATGAGCGGGGCGTATGCCCGTGCCTTGAGCGATTGGCTCATGACGCCGATCATGATTCAAGTACCGGCGACAGCGATCGACATGGCCGGGTCAATCGTCGAATTCGTCGTCACTTCGGTCCAACCGGAAGAAGATGCGGCGCTTTATATCGATACGACATTCTTAATAGACGACAAAGTGAGTGCCGGCCATGTGTTGTTCCTACCGACGCACGGCTCACTTAAACAAATCGAACGGCGGTTGCTCGGCCATGGCTGAAGTGCTCAAAATCGGCATCGCCGAATGGAAGCAGACGTCGGCACCGAACCGCCTTCGCACGGCCGGTCTCGGCTCATGTGTCGGGGTGATCCTGTTTGACGTCCGCACCCAAGTGGCGGCGATGGCCCACGTCATGTTGCCAGATTCGAATATCGCCCGCAAACATCAGACGATCGAGGTAGGTAAGTACGCCGATACGGCGATCGACGCGCTCGTGAAATCATTAAATCAGGCCGGGGCGAACCGGTTGCAGGCGAAAATGGCCGGAGGCGCCCAAATGTTTCAATTCAAGTATGAGAACGAGGCGATGCGAATCGGTGAACGAAACGCCGAGGCGATTCGAAAAGCGTTGAAAGCGCACCGGATCCCGCTTGTCGCTGAAGATTGCGGCGGCCATAACGGCCGCACGATCGAATTTGATGTGGCGACGTCCGTCTTATCGATTCGGACTGTCAGTGTAGGAACAAAAGAAATTTAAGGGGGGATCGACATGACGACTCAGCTTACTCAGTTGTGGGATCGTTGGAACAGTGACCGTGATATGGATACGGCGAACGAACTATTATCTCATTATGAATTTCTCATCCATTATCACGTACAACGAATGATCGTGACGCTCCCGAAAAGCGTCGAACGCGACGAATTGAAGAGTTTGGGTTACATGGGATTGTACGATGCCCTCATGAAATATGATCCAGAACACAACAATAAGTTTGATACGTATGCGGCGTTTCGGATCCGCGGGGCGATCATCGATGGACTTCGGAAAATCGACTGGTTGCCGCGTTCGGTCCGGGAGCGGGTCAAAAAAATCGACCAAATCGCCGAACAGCTCGAGCAGTCGTTGCACCGCGCACCGACGAAAGAAGAACTGGCCGCTGCCTGCGCGTTGCCGGTTTCAGAAATTGAGAAAGCGATGGCGGAAGGATATTTCGCTAACATGTTGTCGATTGATGAGGCGGTGACGTTACAAGAAGAAGGAAAAGTCATGTCTGTCACGTATTTTGACCCGGATTCAGAGAAACCGGAAGAGACGCTGTTGCAACGTGAGCTCATCGATGTGTTGACGACCGAAATCGAACATCTGTCCGAAAAAGAGCGGCTCGTCGTCTCACTCTTTTATTTTGACGAGTTGACGTTGACCGAGATCGGTGAGGTGCTCGACTTGTCGACGTCACGCATCTCGCAAATCCATTCAAAAGCGTTGAAGACACTCAAAGCAGCGCTCGGACGCTCTTATTTAGAAGAAAAGACATCGTGAGGAGGGGAACAGATGACAATCGTATTACTCGTCGTGGCTATCGTCGTCACTTACGCCCTCCTCATCGTGTTTAAGCAGCTGCAGACGTTGAAGGAACGGGTGGAACGGCTCGAGGTCGAGAAGCGTGAAACCGAGGCGCTGTTGTTGTCGTTCATGGAATCGATGAACGATGTCGTCAAACAAGACGTTGTGGTTGAATCGACGTCGCGTGAACCGGATTCACTTTCCGTTCAGCGAGTGGAAGAGGATCAACCATCGGACCAACAACTCGTCGAAGAGACGTTACTCCGGCACTCTGTGCGCGACGCGGCCCGTCTTCTTGGAAAAGGAGAAGGCGAGATGGCGTTATATGCAAAATTTCGGAGCAAGTGAGAGTTGCCGGATTCGGTGACATATGCTATAGTAATTCTCGGTGTTAAACACATCACACACGTCTCGGGATGGTATTCCTCGGTGCCGAAAGGTCGGAATACAAAGATGAACGAGGCGGAGGACTTTTTAAACCACAAGGAGGAAATTTATCATGGCAGTAATTTCAATGAAACAATTGCTCGAAGCAGGTGTCCACTTCGGTCACCAAACACGCCGTTGGAACCCAAAAATGGCGAAATACATCTTCACGGAGCGTAACGGGATCTACATCATCGACCTTCAAAAGACGGTCAAAAAAGTAGACGAAGCTTACAACTTCGTTCGTGAACTCGCGGCAGAAGGCGGAAACGTCCTCTTCGTAGGTACGAAAAAACAAGCTCAAGACACGATCAAAGAAGAAGCACTCCGTTCAGGTATGTACTTCATCAACGAGCGTTGGTTGGGTGGAACACTCACAAACTTCTCAACAATCAAAAAGCGTATCAACCGCTTGAAGCAACTTGAGAAAATGGAAGCAGACGGCACGTTCGAAGTACTTCCTAAGAAAGAAGTCATCATCTTGAAAAAAGAAATGACACGTCTTGAGAAGTTCCTCGGCGGAATCAAAGATATGCCAGGCGTTCCAGATGCACTCTTCATCGTTGACCCACGCAAAGAGCGTATCGCGATTGCAGAAGCTCACAAATTGAACATCCCAATCGTTGCGATTGTCGATACAAACTGTGACCCAGACGAGATCGACTACGTCATCCCAGCGAACGACGATGCGATTCGTGCGGTTAAATTGCTCACTTCGAAGATGGCAGATGCGATCATCGAAGCGAAACAAGGCGAAGAAGAAGTTGCTGAAGAAGCTGTAGCACCTGAAGCAGAAGCTACAGAAGCTGAGTAATCAGTTAGACAACAGGTGATAAAGGGAAAGCCTTTTATCACCTTTTTTTAGGACATGCATATGAAGGCATCGTGCCTTCTTCTAAAAATTTGTAGTGTTACAAGGAGGAATTTCCGATGGCAGTTACAGCAGCAATGGTAAAAGAACTTCGTGAAAAAACAGGCGCAGGTATGCTCGATTGCAAAAAAGCACTCACTGAAACAAACGGTGACATGCAAGCGGCAGTCGACTTCCTTCGTGAAAAAGGGATCGCAAAAGCAGCAGCTAAAGGCGATCGCATCGCAGCAGAAGGTTTGACGGCAGTAGCGGTTGACGGCAACAAAGCTACACTCGTCGAAGTGAACTCAGAAACAGACTTCGTTGCGAAAAACGAGAAGTTCCAAACGCTCGTTTCAGACGTTGCGAACGCAGTCCTCGCTTCAGGCGCAGCGACAGTGGAAGAGGCACTCGCTTCTGAATTCGTAGCAGGTAAGACGCTCGAGACACACATTCAAGAAGAAGCATCGACAATCGGAGAGAAAATCTCACTTCGTCGTATCGCAGTCCTTGAAAAAGCGGACAACGCTGTGTTCGGCACATACCTCCACATGGGCGGACGCATCGGTTCGGTCGTCATCATCGACGGCACGACAGACGAGACAGTTGCGAAAGACGTTGCGATGCACGTAGCAGCAGCACGTCCACTTTACGCGACACGCGACGAAGTTTCTGCTGAAGAAGCTGACCGCGAGAAGAAAGTCTTGACTGAACAAGCACTCAACGAAGGCAAGCCAGCGAACATCGTCGAGAAGATGATCGCAGGACGCATGAACAAGTACTTCGAGGAAATCTGCCTCGTTGACCAAACATTCGTCAAAGATGCTGACTTCAAAGTTGGGAAATATGTAGAGTCTAAAGGCGGCCGTGTCAACTCGTTCGTACGTTTCGAAGTCGGCGAAGGCATGGAAAAACGCGAAGAAAACTTTGCTGAAGAAGTTATGAACCAACTTAAAAAATAATCTGCGTCACACGTGATGCATTCAAAATTGGGAACACGTCTGTATAACCTTGAGTTAGTTCGTTAAGGGAGCGTGTTCCCTTTTTTCAAGCAAGAGGAGGCAAAGTATGGAACCGAAATATAAGAGAATTGTGTTAAAATTGAGTGGAGAAGCGCTCGCAGGTGATCAAGGGTACGGCATCGATCCATCGATCGTCAACTCGATTTCTGGACAAATTAAAGAACTCGTGGAAATGGGTGTAGAAGTCGCCGTCGTCGTTGGCGCCGGCAACATCTGGCGCGGGAAAACCGGTAGCGAACTCGGTATGGACCGGGCGAACGCCGATTATATGGGCATGCTCGCGACAGTCCTTAACTCACTCGCCCTTCAAGACAGCCTTGAATCACACGACGTCCAAACACGCGTCCAAACATCGATTGAAATGCGCCAAGTCGCGGAACCGTACATCCGTCGTCGTGCAATGCGTCACCTTGAAAAAGGACGTGTCGTCATCTTCGCGGCCGGAACGGGCAACCCGTATTTCTCGACAGACACGACAGCGGCACTTCGGGCAGCCGAAATTGAAGCTGACGTCATCCTGATGGGGAAAAACAACGTGGACGGCGTCTATTCTGCCGACCCGAAACACGACCCGGAAGCGGTGAAGTACGAGACGCTCACGTACTTGGACGTACTCAAAGACGGTCTCCAAGTCATGGACTCGACGGCGACATCACTCTGTATGGACAATCACATTCCACTAATTGTATTCTCATTGCTTGAAGAAGGAAACATTAAACGTGTCGTACTCGGGGAACATATCGGGACGGTAGTAGGAGGAATCAATTCATGAGTGTAAATGAAGTGTTGAAAACTGCTGAAGAAAAAATGGAGAAAGCCCATGCCGCGCTTAAACGCGACTTCGGGACGCTTCGCACAGGTCGCGCGAGCGCATCGATTTTGGACCCGGTCCAAGTCGATTACTACGGTGTGCCGACGCCACTCAACCAAGTGGCGAACATCAACACACCAGAAGCGCGCCTTCTCTTGATTCAACCGTGGGACAAATCACTCGTCTCGGAAGTTGAGAAAGCGATTCAAAAAGCGGACCTCGGTTTGTCACCATCGTCTGACGGTACGGTCATCCGTCTCGCCATCCCAGCTTTAACGGAAGAGCGCCGCAAAGAACTCGTTAAAATCACGAAGAAGTATGCGGAAGAAGCGAAAGTAGCGGTCCGTAACGTCCGCCGTGACGCCAACGAGAACTTGAAGAAACTCGAAAAAGACGGTGATTTGACGGAAGACGATCTTCGCGGCTATGCGGACGACGTCCAAACGTTAACGGATTCTTACATCAAAAAGATTGATGAATCTGCAGCGGTCAAAGAAAAAGAAATCATGGAAGTGTAATCACGGAAGTGGTATACCAAAAAGCTGTGTGGGGACCCTTTTATTGAGAGGGTCCCTCTTTCATACAATCAGGAGGATAGAGTATGTTTAAATGGATGAATCCGACCACGAAGACCGAGGCGGAATTGAGCATCCCTGAACACGTCGCCATCATCATGGACGGCAACGGCCGTTGGGCGAAGAAACGTGGGCTCCCGCGCATCATGGGTCACCGGGAAGGGATGAAATCGGTCCGGGAATCAGTCCGGACGGCTCAAGAACTCGGGATCAAGTCGTTGACACTTTACGCGTTCTCGACAGAGAATTGGACCCGTCCAGAAGAAGAAGTCAACTTCTTAATGAAGTTGCCGAAGCAGTTTTTGGAGACGGACTTAAAAGAACTCGATGAGCAAAATGTCCGTGTCCTCGTCGCAGGAGACGTGACGAGATTGCCCCGGGGCACACGTGAGGCGGTCGACGAGGCCCGGACCCGGACGGCGACGAACACAGGGCTAGACCTCGTCTTCGCCTTGAACTACGGTGGCCGTGACGAACTCGTCCAAGCGATGCGACTGATCGCCGAAGATGTGGCGGCTGGACGAATCCAGCCTGAACAGATCGATGATGTGATGATCGGGGAACGGCTCATGACGAATATGCAAGACGTGGACTTAATCATTCGTACGAGCGGTGAACAGCGCCTGTCGAACTTCTTACTATGGCAAGGGGCATATGCCGAGCTACACTTTACAGACGTGTTGTGGCCAGAGTTCAAACGTGATCACTTCATGGAAGCAATTGAAGCGTACAATATGCGGACGCGCCGGTTTGGTGGTGTGACATGAAAACAAGAATCATAACCGGTCTTTGGGCCGGAGCGATTTTCGTGACGTTGATTGCCCTTGGCGGCAGTCCGTTCGTCATCTTGATGGGTGTGCTCGCCTTGATCGGGTTGAGCGAGTTCACGTTGATGAGGAAGCACAAGTTGACCGCGTTCCCGTTTCTCGTGACCGTGCTTCTCGTCGCGTTCCCGTTCGTGATGATGCTGCTCGAACGTCAAATGGACATGAGCGACTTGCCGATGTCGGTCAACCAATGGATGATTTTAGGTTTAACGTTGCTGCTTTTCTGGACGGTCGTCACGAAAAACCGTTTCACATATGAAGACGCCAGCTTCTACTTCGTCTCGGCTGTGTACCTCGTCATCGGCTTCTCAAGTTTTGCTCTCGTCCGTCTCTCAGACGACGGGCTTAGTAAAGTACTCCTCGTGCTCTTTATCATTTGGGCGACCGACTCAGGTGCCTACTTCACTGGAAAAGCGATCGGGAAGACGAAACTATGGCCGTCGATCAGTCCGAACAAGACGATCGAAGGAGCGGTCGGTGGTATCGTGTCGGCCATCATCACTGGTCTGGTGTTTATTTTAGTCGATCCAATCTTACCGTTTATAGAAGTCGTCATCCTCGCCATCGTCGTCGCAGTCGTCGGCCAGCTCGGAGATTTGGTACAATCGGCATATAAACGTCATTATGGTGTGAAAGACTCGGGTCATTTATTGCCTGGCCACGGTGGGATTTTGGACCGGTTCGACAGTATGATCGCGGTGTTCACGGTCATTTGGATTTTCAATTTGTTATAAAGGAGTGTCAAGATGAAGCGAATCAGCTTACTCGGGGCGACTGGCTCGATCGGCGTACAGACGTGCGACGTGATCGAGCAGCACCCCGACTTGTTTGAACTTGAGGCATATGCGTTCGGAACGAATATCGAGGTAGCCGAAGAATGGATCAACCGCCTTCGTCCGAAATACGTGTCGGCCAAAAATATCGAAGTGCTCGAACAACTCAAACCACGCCTTACATACGAACCACTCTTTTTCATCGGACTGGAAGGGTTGATCGAATGTGCGACGGCGGAACGGGCTGATGTGGTCGTCACCGCAGTCGTCGGAGCGGTCGGACTTGAACCGACGCTCGCTGCGATCAAAGCCGGCAAAGATATCGCGCTCGCGAACAAAGAGACGCTCGTGACGGCAGGGCATCTCGTCATGGCCGCCGTCAAAGAGTACGGTGTCAACTTGCTTCCCGTCGATAGTGAACATTCGGCCATCTATCAATGCCTGAACGGGGAACGCCGCGAAGATGTCGCGAAGATCATCTTGACGGCATCAGGCGGTAGCTTCCGCGACAAAACGCGGGAAGAGTTGGTTGATGTGACCGTCGAACAGGCGCTCAATCACCCAAACTGGTCGATGGGGGCAAAGATCACGATCGACTCGGCGACGATGTTCAATAAAGGACTCGAAGTCATCGAGGCGCACTGGTTGTTCGATATCGATTATAATGATATTGAAGTGGTGCTCCATCGCGAGTCAATCATTCATTCGATGGTCGAGTTTAAAGACGCTGCCGTCATGGCACAACTGGGCAACCCGGATATGCGCGGACCGATCCTTTACGCGTTATCTGCACCGAAACGGCTTGAAATCGAAGGGAACAAGCGGTTAAACTTGAGAGAAATCGGGACGCTCCATTTCGCGGAAGCGGATTTTGTACGCTATCCCGCGCTCCGGCTCGCCTTTGATGCCGGACGTGCCGGCGGTTCGATGCCGACGGTGCTCAACGCGGCGAACGAAGCGGCTGTCGAGCGGTTCTTGAACGGAGAAATCGCGTTTTTAGATATCGAACGGCTCGTCGAAGCAGCGATGGAAGCCCATGCAGTGATTGAAGAACCGACACTTGAGCAAATATTACAAGTCGACCAGGCGGTTCGTGAACAGATTCAGCAAGGAAAGTGAAGGTGGGGAATAGACAATGACGACTTTTATCGCCATCGTTTTGATGTTTGGGGTACTCATTTCAGTCCATGAATGGGGCCACCTCGTCATGGCGAAACGGGCAGGGATTCTCTGTCATGAATTTGCAATCGGCTTCGGGCCGAAAATTCTGTCTTTTAGAAAGAATGAGACGCTCTACACGATTCGGCTTTTGCCGATCGGCGGATACGTCAAAATGGCAGGAGAAGATTTTGAACCGATCGAAGTGAAAGCGGGTCAACACGTTGGTTTGCGTTTGACGAAGACAGGTACGGTCGACCGTGTCTATTTTCAGCCAGACGAGGCGACAGACATTCATGTCGTCGGGACTGTTGATAAATTTGATTCGATTCGTGAGTTGAAAGTGCAACTGCTCGTCGATGAAGAGGTTCGGGTTTACGAGCTCGAACGAGAGACACTCCTTGTCGACCAAGGCATGGAAATTCAAATCGCACCTTACGACCGGACGTTCGGGGCCCAATCGGTGTGGAAACGTGTGCTCGCCATCGCGGCCGGCCCGGCGATGAACTTCGTCCTTGCCTTCATCTTGTTAGTCGTCGTCGGCCTCGTCCAAGGGACACCGACGGATGACGGACAAATCGGGACGGTCCAACCGGAATCAGCTGCGGCTGCGGCCGGGCTCATGGCGGGAGATGAAATTGTTTCAATCGAAGGAAACGAACTCGACAATTGGGCGGAATTACGCGCCGCGCTCGCGGACCGGGCTGACGTGCCGACAGAAGTGACGTACGTCCGTGACGGTACAGAACAGACGGTCACGCTCACGCCGCAACCGCTTGAACAAAACGGGGAGACGGTCGGGATCTTAGGGGTCACGAACGCGCTTGAACGGTCGCCGACGAAAGCGTTCACGACCGGTGCCGAGACGACGTGGACGATGTCTACGCTCATCTTTTCTGCCGTCGGAGACCTCGTGACGGGTCAAGTTGGTGTCGATCAACTGGCCGGACCGGTCGGGATCGTCCGCATGACGGACGAAGTCGCGGCGAGCGGGCTCATCATGCTCCTCAACTGGACGGCACTCCTTTCCGTCAACTTGGCCATTTTCAACTTGTTGCCGCTCCCGGCCCTCGACGGAGGAAGACTGATCTTCCTCATCTTCGAAGCTGTACGCGGCCGGCCGATCGATCCGAAGAAAGAAGGCTTTGTGCATTTCATCGGCTTCGCACTGTTGATGCTGTTGATGCTCATCGTCACGTGGAACGATATCCAATCATTTTTCAAATAGAACGTGTTAGAGAAGGGAAACGTTGATACCTATGAAACAATCGAGATTGCTTATGCCAACACTTCGAGAAGTTCCTGCTGATGCTGAGGCAATCAGCCATCAGCTTCTCGTCCGTGGAGGATTTATTCGTCAAAACGCGGCCGGCATCTATTCGTATTTGCCGCTCGGTCACAAAGTATTACAAAATATCCAAACCGTCATCCGTGAAGAGATGAACCGTGCCGGAGCACAAGAATTGCTCATGCCGGCGATCCAACCGGCCGAGCTGTGGGAAGAGACGGGACGCTGGGGGATTTACGGTCCTGAACTCATGCGCTTGACGGATCGCCACGACCGTCGCTTCGCCCTCGGTGCGACACATGAAGAGTTGATCACTTCGATCGTACGTGACGAGTTGAACTCATATAAGAAATTGCCGGTCAACTTGTATCAAATTCAAGCGAAATATCGCGACGAGCGCCGTCCGCGTTTTGGGCTGCTCCGCGGTCGTGAGTTTTTGATGAAAGACGCGTACTCATTCCATGCCGACCAAGCCGGTTTGGATGAAGAGTATGACAACATGTATAACGCCTACTCACGCATCTTCGACCGGGTCGGATTAAAGTATCGTCCGGTCGTGGCGGATTCAGGCGCAATCGGTGGAAAAGATACGCATGAGTTCCAAGCGCTCGCCGCTATCGGCGAAGATACGATCGTCTATACAGACTCGTCTTCGTACGCAGCAAACATCGAGATGGCCGAGACGTTAGACCGTTATGAGATGCAAACAGGAGACGTGTCATCGCTTGAGAAAGTCGACACAGAAGACAACAAGACGATCGAAGACGTCGCCCGTTTCCTCGATGTCGATGTGAAGACGACGATCAAGTCGGTCCTCTTCAACGTCGATGGTGAGACGGTCATGGCGATCGTCCGCGGTGATCACGAAGCGAACGACGTCAAAGTGAAGAACGCGCTCGGCGGACTCGACATCCAAATGGAGGACGAGGCGAAAATCATCGAGCTGTTCGGATGTGAGCCAGGGACGCTCGGACCGATCAACGCCCCGGTGAAAGTCGTTGCTGACTATGCCGTCAAGTATTTGCTTGACGCGGTGTGCGGCGCGAATGAGGCGAACACGCACTTCTTGCACGTCAACGCCGAGCGTGACCTCGCCCATTTGACGTACCATGATCTTCGGTTCGTCGTCGAAGGCGATATGGCGCCAGACGAGTCAGGCCCTGTTCGCTTCGCGCGAGGCATCGAGGTCGGACAAGTGTTCAAGCTCGGGACGCGTTATTCAGAAGCAATGGGGGCGACGTTCTTGAACGAGGAAGGACGGGCCGAACCATTGATCATGGGTTGTTACGGCATCGGGGTCTCACGTACGCTTTCGGCAATCGTCGAACAGCATCATGACGACCGCGGTATCGTGTGGCCAAAGAGTGTCGCACCGTTTGATTTGCATTTGATTGCAATCAACGCGAAAGATGAGACGCAACTCGAACTTTCGAACCGTCTATACGAACAGCTGTCGTCGAAGTACGATGTGTTGTATGATGACCGTAAAGAACGGGCCGGCGTCAAGTTCGCCGATGCCGATTTGATCGGTTTGCCGATTCGAATCAACGTCGGAAAAAAAGCCGGTGAAGGCATCGTCGAAGTAAAAGTCCGTGCTACGGGCGACGTGATTGAAACAACGGTAGATGAGTTGCCGCAAGTGATTGTCGCGCAACTTAACGAGACGCATTGATCGATGAAGGTGACGGTTTCTTGCCGTCACCTTCATTTTTCGACACCGTATGATTAAAGGGGGGACTACTTACCCGTGGAAGCAAATCAGAAGATGTTATTGTTACTGAACGACCTCGGCATCACGACCGAGACGGACCAATTTGATGGTGCCGAACTGACACGACTCGTCGTCAATAAACAGCGGCGCACGTGGACGTTCCATTTCTGCGTCCATCATGTGCTCCCGTATGACGTCCATCAGTTATTCATGAGCCGTCTCGAAAACCGTTACGCGACGTTCGCGGACGAAGTGTATGCGCGTTTCTCGACCGAGGTGGGTGGCACGGAGGCGGATTATATCGATTATTGGCCACGCATCGTCAGCGAACTGAGCCAAGTGTCAGGTGCGATGCGCAGTTACTTCGCTTCGGTCAGACCGCGTTTCGAACAGAATAAACTGCTCATCCCGGTCCGTTCGGCTCCCGAGGCGAGTTATGTCGACAAAGAGCTGTGCCAAGAAGTGCAGGCGCTCTATAGCGCGTATGGTTTCACGAAAAAACCGTGCCAGGCACACTTCTCTGAAGATGCGGAGGCGAATCAAGCGCTGCGTGAACAAGTCGTTCAAGAAGATATCGAGCAGGCAAAACTCGCCTTGGCCGCCCAGTTCGCGAAGACGACCGAATCGAATGAGGAACCCGTCACCGAAGTGCGTATGGGCGCCTTGATCAAAGATGAGATTGTCCAAATCAAGACGATCATTGAAGAAGAGCGCCGCGTCGCGATTCGCGGGCTCGTCTTCTCCGCAGAACGAAAAGAGTTGAAAAGCGGGAAGAAACTGTTCACGTTCAAACTGACCGACTACACGGATTCGCTCATCGTCAAAGTGTTCGCACGAGACGACGATGACGACCGGATGCTGAGCGCCGTCAAAAAAGGCATGTGGATTCAAGCGGCCGGGCGCGTCGAAGATGACAGCTTCATGCGCGAACTGTGCATGATGGCATCGCAACTTCAAGAAGTGAAAGTTGAGCCTGCCCGTGATGAATGGGAAGGGGAGAAGCGTGTCGAGCTTCATGCTCACACACAGATGAGCCAGATGGATGCGGTCACAAACGTGTCGGCAGTCGTCGCTCGGGCAGCCAAATGGGGGCACCGCGCCATCGCCATCACCGACCACGCGGGCGTGCAGTCGTTCCCTGAGGCGTATTACGCCGGTAAGAAGAACGATATCAAGATTTTGTACGGTGTCGAGGCAAACGTCGTCAACGACGGTGTCCCGGTCGCTTACCACCCGACCGATGTACCGCTCGACGAGGCGACATACGTCGTCTTCGACGTCGAGACGACCGGGCTTTCAGCCGTCTACAACAAGATTATCGAACTGGCCGGTGTCAAAATCAAAGACGGGGAAATCATCGACCGGTTCGAGGCGTTCGCCGATCCGAAACATCCACTCTCGGCGACGACGATTGAATTGACCGGGATCACGGACGACATGGTTCACGGTCAACCGGACCCGGAAGTGATCACGAAGCAGTTCGTCGACTGGTGCGGTGACGGGATTCTCGTCGCCCATAACGCATCGTTTGACATGGGCTTTCTGGAAGCGACACTTCGGAGCGGTGGACATGAACCGGACAATTATCCGGTCATCGACACGCTTGAACTCGCCCGAACGATCTTACCGACGCTCAAGAACCACCGGCTCAATACGCTCGCTAAACGGTTCGATATCGAACTGACCCAGCATCACCGGGCGATTTACGATGCCGAGGCCACGGCGTATTTGCTCATGAAGCTACTCGACCTCGCCAAGCAGATGTTCGAGATGCAAACGCACCGCTCGCTCAACGCGAAAGTAGGGAGTGACGTCTCGAAGATTCGTCCGTTCCACGCGACGATTTACGCGAAAAACAAGAAGCCGGGCCTACGCCACTTGTACGAGTTGATCACATTGTCACATATCGACTTCTTGTATCGACAGGCAAGGATGCCGCGATCGGAAATTGTGAAGCGACGAGAAGGGCTTCTCATCGGCTCCGCTTGCGACAATGGCGAGATCTTTGATGCCGCGCTCAACAAGTCAGACGAGGAACTCGAGAAGATGATGTCGTTCTATGACTTCATCGAGATCCATCCGCCCGCGCTGTATCTTCATTTGATTGATAAAGAGATCGTCGCGAACGAACTTGAACTGCGTGACATCATCAAACGGATCATCCGTGTCGCGAAGCAAGCAGATCTCCCTGTTTGTGCGACCGGGAACGTTCACTATCTCGACCGGACGGATCGCTCGTACCGGGAGATTTTAATCCGTACGCAAGGCGGGGCGAATTTCATCAACACGCGTAAGGAACTCCCGCACGCGCATTTCCGGACGACGAAAGAAATGATGGAAGAGTTCAAGTTCCTCGGCGACGAGCTCGCCCGTGAGATCGTCATCACGAACCCGAACGCGATCGCCGATCAAATCGAGTCGATTCAAATCATCCCGGATGAACTGTTCACGCCGAAGATTGAAGGGGCGGATGATGAAGTCCGCAACATGAGCTATGACATGGCCCGTTCGATTTATGGCGATGAACTTCCAGAAATCGTCGAGGCCCGGCTCGAGAAAGAACTGAAATCGATCATCGGTCACGGATTTGCCGTCATTTACTTGATCTCGCACAAACTTGTGAAGAAATCGCTCGACGACGGATACCTCGTCGGGTCGCGGGGATCGGTCGGTTCGAGTCTCGTCGCGACGATGACGGAAATCACTGAGGTCAACCCGCTCCCACCGCACTACGTCTGTCCGAACTGTAAGCATTCCTACTTCTTCAATGATGGGTCGGTCGGTTCAGGGTACGATTTGCCGGACAAGGAGTGTCCGGAATGCGGCACATGGTATAAAAAAGACGGTCACGACATCCCGTTCGAGACGTTCCTCGGTTTCAAAGGGGATAAAGTCCCGGATATCGATTTGAACTTCTCGGGCGAATATCAGCCGCACGCCCACGCCTACACGAAAGTGTTGTTCGGCGAAGAGTACGTCTATCGTGCCGGAACGATCGGTACGATCGCCGACAAGACGGCGTACGGGTACGTGAAAGGCTATGCGACCGAGAACGATAAGATTTACCGTAACGCCGAGGTCGATCGGCTCGTGTCCGGTGTGACCGGCGTCAAACGGACGACCGGGCAGCACCCGGGTGGAATCATCGTCGTCCCGGACTATATGGATATCGCTGAGATCTCTCCGATTCAATATCCGGCTGACGATAAGACGTCTGAATGGAAGACGACCCACTTCGACTTTCATTCGATTCATGACAACTTGCTCAAGCTCGACATTCTCGGTCACGATGACCCGACCGCGATTCGGATGCTCCAAGATTTGTCGGGCATCGACCCGCTGACGATTCCGACCGATGATCCGACCGTCATGAAAATCTTCTCGTCTCCGGAAGTGCTCGGCGTCACCCCGGAACAGATCGAGTCGAAGACGGGGACGCTCGGCATCCCTGAGTTCGGTACGAAGTTCGTGCGGCAGATGCTCGAAGAGACAAAACCGTCCACGTTCTCGGAGCTCGTCCAAATTTCTGGACTGTCACATGGGACGGACGTTTGGATCGGCAACGCGAACGAATTGATTTACAACGGCACGTGTGAACTGAAAGACGTCATCGGCTGTCGAGACGACATCATGGTCTATCTCATATACGCTGGTCTTGAGCCGTCATTCGCCTTCAAAATCATGGAGTCGGTACGGAAAGGGAAAGGATTGAGCGAAGAGATGGAGTCCGAGATGCGAGCGAACGGCGTTCCGGAATGGTATATCTCATCTTGTAAGAAAATCAAGTACATGTTCCCGAAAGCGCACGCGACAGCTTACGTCTTAATGGCCGTCCGCATCGCTTACTTCAAAGTTCATCATCCGATTCTGTACTATGCGACGTACTTCACGGTCCGCGCCGGCGATTTCGACTTGTCGGCGATGATCAAAGGGTCGCAAGCGGTGCGAAAAGCGATGTCTGACATTCGTGAAAAAGGGTTTGAAGCGACGGCGAAAGACAAAGGCCTCCATACCGTGCTCGAACTCGCCCTCGAGATGCTCGAGCGCGGAATGAAGTTCCAAAACATCGACTTGTACCGGTCGAGCGCGACCGAATTCTTGATCGAAGGCAACACGCTCATTCCACCGTTCAATGCGGTCGATGGACTCGGCACGAACGCGGCGAAGGCGATCGTCGATGCGCGTGCCGAAGGGCAGTTCTTATCGAAAGAAGATTTGCGGAAGCGAGCTAAACTATCGAAGACGATCATCGAGACGCTTGATACGATGAAATGTCTCGAAGGTCTCCCGGACGAGAACCAACTGTCATTCTTTGATTTTGGGGTGTAAGTTGCAGAAAAACGGGAAAATATGATATATTAGTATCGAACAAAGTTGGATACTACGACGGAAAGGAGTAGGGAACCCTACTCCTTTCTTGTATGTAAAAGCCAGAAGGAGGGATGAGAGTGTCCAAAATAACAGAGGTCGTCGAAGTCATCGCTTTGCCGATCGTCGAGCAAGCGAACATGGAATTAGTCGACGTTGAATTCGTGAAAGAAGGTCCAGACTGGTTCTTGCGTGTCTACATCGACAAGCCGGGGGGCGTCGATTTAGATGATTGCGTCAACATCAACGAACAGCTCTCGGAAAAACTAAACGAAACCGACCCGATCGAACAAGCCTATTATCTTGACGTCTCGAGTCCCGGTGCGGAGCGCCCGCTCAAGAAACCGGTCGACTTTGAACGGGCGATCGGAAAGAACGTCTACATTAAGACGTTTGCTCCGATTGAAGGTGCCAAAGAGTTCGAAGGCGTTTTGACAGCGTATGACGGTGAGACAGCCGTCGTCGAGACACGGATCAAGACACGTAAAAAAGCGATCACGCTACCAGTAGACAAAATTGCACAAGCCCGCCTAGCGGTCACGTTTAGTTAAGGAGAGGTAAAGATGGGGCCACAATTACTCACAACAATCGAACAGATTGCAAATGAAAAGGGAATCGAGAAAGACATCATCATCGATGCGCTCGAGCAAGCGCTCATCTCGGCTTATCGCCGAAATGTCGCGAACCCGAACGAACACGTAAAAGTCGAGTTCGACCAAGTGACAGGTGACATTCGCGTGTTTGCATTAATCGAGGTCGTCGAGCGTCTCACGCAACCCGACCAGCAACTCTCACTCGAAGAAGCGCATGAAATCGACCCGAACTATGAACTAGGCGACTTCCATAAAGAAGAAGTGACTCCGAGCGACTTCGGTCGCGTCGCTGCGATGACGGCGAAACAAGTCGTCACGCAAAAGATGCGTGAAGCTGAGCGTGAGCGCATTTATAACCACTTCGCCGACAAGGAAGACGAGATCATGACGGGAATCGTCGAGCGGTTCGACCCGCGCAACTTGTATATCGGTCTCGAGAACAACATCGAGGCGGTGCTCACACCGAACGAACAGATGCCGAACGAGTCATATCAGATTCACGACCGCATCAAAGTGTACGTGACGAAAGTCGATTCAACGACAAAAGGATCAGGTGCGGCGATTCAAGTATCACGGACGCACCCGGGACTGCTTCGTCGTTTGTTCGAGCTTGAAGTTCCGGAAATCGCGAGCGGGACGGTCGACGTCATGTCAGTGTCACGTGAAGCGGGAGACCGTTCAAAAATCGCCGTCCATTCGGATATCGTTGACCCGGTCGGCGCTTGCGTCGGTCCAAAAGGGCAGCGTGTTCAAACGATTGTCGATGAGTTGAACGGTGAGAAGATCGACATCGTCCGTTGGTCGGAAGATCCGAAAGAGTTCGTGAAAAACGCACTCAGCCCGGCACAAGTTGTCGCGGTTTACGTGAACGAACCGGCTAAATCGACGACGGTCGTCGTACCGGATTACCAATTGTCACTCGCCATCGGAAAGCGTGGACAAAACGCACGTCTCGCGGCTAAGTTGACAGGTTGGAAAATCGACATCAAGAGCGAGACGGACGCGGAAGCGCTCGACTTGTTCGATACGTATGCCGAAAAAGTTGAATCGGAGCCAGAAATTGTTCACAATGAAATGGAACAGGCTGACTCAGTTGACGTAGCAGTTGAACCAACCGCGGTAAAAGAAGAGGAATGACCATGAAGCAAAAGAAACTTCCTTTGCGCAAATGCGTGGTCACGCAAGAAATGTTGCCGAAGAAAGACTTGATTCGTGTCGTACGGACGCCAGAAGGCGACGTCGTCATCGACGTGTCAGGAAAACTGAACGGTCGAGGCGCTTACTTGTCTAAAGATATCGATGTGATTCGTCTAGCAGAAAAAAAACGGACGCTTGATCATCATTTGAAAGTGAAAACGAGTGAGACGCTCTATGAACAGCTCAGACAGTCTGTTGAAGGTGACGTTTCATGAGTCAGTGGGAATCATTGTTAGGCCTCGCCGCACGGGCGAGGAAAGTAACGATGGGAGAAGAGTTTGTGTTGAAGGATATACGGGCTGGCCGCGCCAAGCTCGTCATTCTTGCCGGAGACGCGGGAGCGTCGACGAGAAAACGGGTTACCGACAAATGTACATCGTATGGTGTTCCTTTCGTTGAAGTGAGCGACCGATATACGATCGGTGCCGCGATAGGGAAAGATATGCGTGTCGTCGTGTCAGTGACAGAATCCGGATTTGCGAACAAGCTTAAGCAACTTCTCTCGTAACTATTAACGGAGGTGGATGCTTTGGGAAAACGCGTCTATGAATTTGCAAAAGAACAGAACGTAACAAGTAAACAAGTCATTACCCAGCTCGAAAAATTGAACAAACCTGTGAAAAACCACATGGCTGTTCTCGATGAGGAGTCGGTCAAACAATTGGATCGTATATTTAACCCTGAGAAGTACCGGGCAGAAGAGAAGAAAGCCGAAGTGAAACCGGCGGCTGAACAACCGAAGCAAGAGAAAAAAGAAGCGCCGCAAGCTCGCCCGCAGGCGTCGAGCACGCCGCAAGGCAACCGTGGCGGCAACCGCTTCAGCAACAACCGCAACGACAACCGCAACAAGAAGCGCGGTAAAGGCAAAGGCAAGCCGGCGAAAGCGGCCATCCCGCAAGAAGCGGATCCGAATTCGAAGACGAGCCAACGTAAAGCTGCTCGTCTAGCGCAAGAGTCTGAAATGGGTAACATCATCAAATATGACGATGTCCTCAGCGTATCGGACCTCGCTGCGAAGATGGATAAAAAGCCAAACGAGATTATCATGAAATTGATGGGTCTCGGCGTCATGGCGACAATCAACCAAACGCTCGACGACGAGACGATTGAATTGCTCGCTACAGAGTTCGGCTATGAAGTCGAAAAAGAAGTCATCGTCGATGAGACGGACTTCGAAGAAGTGGAAATCGACTTCTCGGCTTACGACCTTGTAGAACGTCCTGCTGTCGTCACAATCATGGGTCACGTCGACCACGGTAAGACGACGCTTCTCGACTCGATTCGTAACACGAAAGTCGTCGCTGGCGAAGCCGGTGGAATCACGCAGCACATCGGTGCGTATCAAGTTCAAGTCAACGACAAGAAAATTACATTCCTCGATACACCTGGTCACGCCGCCTTTACGACGATGCGTGCCCGTGGAGCGGAAGTGACGGACATCGCCATCATCGTCGTCGCAGCCGATGACGGTGTCATGCCGCAAACGGAAGAAGCGATTTCGCACGCGAAAGCAGCGAACGTCCCGATTATCGTTGCCGTCAACAAGATGGACAAAGAAGGGGCGAACCCGGACCGTGTCAAACAAGAGTTGACTGAATTCGGACTCGTACCGGAAGAGTGGGGCGGCGAAACGATTTTCGTTCCAATCTCAGCTTTGAAATACGAAGGAATCGACGAGTTGCTCGAAATGATTCTTCTCGTGTCAGAAGTCGAAGAGTACAAGTCAACGCCTGACATGCCGGCACGTGGTTCTGTCATCGAAGCGAAGCTCGACAAAGGTCGAGGTCCTGTCGCGACACTTCTCGTACAACACGGGACACTCCGCATCGGAGACTCGATTGTCGTCGGAAGCACGTTCGGACGTGTCCGGGCGATGGTGAACGATATCGGTCGCCGTGTGAAAGAAGTCGGTCCATCGACTCCAATCGAAATCACAGGCTTGAACGACGTCCCGCAAGCAGGCGATCAGTTCATCGTCTTCGAAGACGAGAAAAAAGCACGTGCCATCGGCGAGAAACGTTACCAACGTTACCTCGAGTCGCAACGTCGTGAATCGGCGAAAGTCAGTCTTGACGACTTGTTCAGCCGGATTCAAGAAGGCGAAGTGAAAGACTTGAACGTCATCATTAAAGCAGACGTACAAGGTTCGGCGGAAGCACTCGCTGGATCACTCCGCAAAATCGACGTCGCAGGCGTCAAAATCAACATCGTCCACCAAGGTGTCGGTGCGATCACAGAAGGTGACGTCATCCTCGCTTCAGCGGCGAACGCGATCATCATCGGATTCAACGTCCGCCCAGATGGTAACGCCCGTTCGATGGCTGAGCAAGAACATGTTGAAATGCGTCTGCACCGGATCATCTACAACGCCATCGATGAAATCGAGAGCGCGATGAAAGGGATGCTCGACCCTGAGTTCGTTGAAGAAATCACAGGTCAAGTCGAAGTCCGTGACGTCTTCAAAGTCTCGAAAGTCGGAACGATCGCTGGTTGCTACGTCACAGAAGGTAAAATCTCACGTGACGCCGGCGTCCGCATCATCCGTAACGGCATCGTCGTATACGAAGGTAAGCTTGATACACTCCGTCGCTTCAAAGACGACGTCAAAGAAGTCGCGACAGGCTATGAGTGTGGGATTAAAGTAGAGAAATTTGATGACATTAAAGTCGATGATGTCATCGAAGCGTTCATCATGAAAGAAGTCGAACGCAAATAAAGCGAGGAGGGAACACGTATGAACATTCGTGCCCAACGCGTCGCAGAACAGATGCGTAAAGAAATCACTGACATTCTGTTGCGTGAAGTGAGCGATCCGCGTACGAAAAACGCCACGATCACGAGCGTGGACGTGACAGGAGACTTGCAACAAGCGACTGCCTATTACACGGTGCTCGGAGACGACGCTGAAGTGAAGGCTGAGACGCAGGCTGGTCTCGATAAAGCGAGCGGATTCATCCGCCGTGAAATCGGAAGCCGAATCCGTCTTCGCAAGACACCAGAATTGTCGTTCGAATATGATTCATCGGTCGCATATGGTAGCCATATCGACTCGTTGATTCGTGACTTGAACAAAGACGAATAAACTGAAGGGGGACTCGCGTCCCCCTTTTTTCATGTGGAGGGAACAGAGATGGAACCGACAGGAGTATTGATCCTCGATAAAGACAGCGGTATGACGAGCCACGATTGTGTCTTTAAATTACGGAAGTTGTTTCAGACGAAAAAAGTCGGACACACCGGTACACTCGACCCGGAAGTGACCGGCGTCTTACCGATCTGTCTCGGACGGGCGACGAAACTTTCTCGCTTTTTAACAGATGAAGGAAAGCGTTACGAGGCCGAAGTGACGATTGGCACGGCGACGATGACAGAAGATGCCCATAGTGAGGTCGTCGACAGCCGTTTGGTCGACATCGAGGCATTCACGAGTGATGAGATCGATCAGGTGTTACAGGCTTTGACAGGGCGAATCGAGCAAATTCCGCCTTACTACTCTGCCGTCAAAGTGAACGGGAAGAAGTTATATGAATACGCCCGAAAAGGTCAAACGGTCGAACGGCCCCGGCGCATGGTTGTAATCCATCGTTTGACGCGGACGAGTGAGCCGGTGTTTGCCGATGGCGTATGCCGTTTCCAGATTGACGTCGAGTGCGGCAAAGGAACGTTCATCCGAACACTCGCCGTGCAAATCGGGGAAGCGCTCGGCTACCCGGCGCATATGAGCGATCTTCGTCGGACGCGGTCAGGCTCGTTCGACGCGACTGACGCGGTCAATCTCGAGACGCTACAAGCACTCGAGACGGTCGAGGAACGGATGCAATACCTGATCCCGCTCGAAGAGGTCATCAAACGTTGGCCGGCGATGACAATCCCGGGCAACCGAGAACGTTATATTCGCAACGGCGGCAAGCTAAACGACGTCTCGCTCGAATTTGAACTGTTTACTGTCTATAATGAAGAAGGAATTCCGCTCGCCCTTTACCGACGGCTTGACGGAACGACAGACGCTACAGTCGAGGTCATGTTGACGATCGACTAAGGGGGAAATGGAAGTATGGAAACGATTCATCTCACACATCCCGAGACGCCGGACTTTGTCCCGTCGGTCATGGTGCTCGGCTTCTTCGACGGTGTGCACAACGGACACCAGGCTGTGATTCGTCATGCACAAGAGCAGGCGGAACGGCTGAACGTGCCGGTCACCGTCGTCACGTTCGACCCGCATCCGAAACAAGTGCTGTCGAATCAGCCGGACGCGGTACGCTACATCACGCCACTCGCTCGTAAACTGAATCGAATTGCCGCGCTTGGCGTCGAACGTTGCCTCGTCCTCACGTTCACGAAAGAACTTGCCGGCCTGTCACCGCAACAGTTTGTCGATGATTATTTGATCGGTGCCGGTGCGATGCACGTGACGGCCGGGTTTGATTACTCCTATGGCAAGTTCGGAGAAGGGACGATGGAGACGATGCCGTACCATGCCCGAGGACGATTTACGACATCGGTCGTCACTGAACAGACAGACGATGGTGAAAAAGTGTCCTCGACCCGCATCCGCAAGCTACTCGGAGCGGGGGACGTCGATAAGGCGGCGGCGCTCCTTGGGACACCTTATGTCATTTGCGGGGAAGTCATCCACGGAGATGCCCGCGGACGCACGATCGGGTACCCGACGGCGAACGTCGTCATGGACGCGTCTTACGTCATGCCGCGGCTCGGCGTCTATGCGACGCGCGTCCGGTTGCGTGACGGTCGGACGTTTGATGCGATGACGAACGTCGGGCGCCGCCCGACGTTTTACGACACGGGTGACGTCTCGATCGAGAGCCACTTGTTCGACTTCTCAGAGGACTTGTACGGTCAATTGATTGAGATTGAGTGGATCCGATTCATCCGGAACGAGCGGGCGTTCGATGGTCTCGATTCGCTCATCGCCCAGTTGAAGCAAGATGAGACGACGGCCCGATCAATCCTATCTTGACTTTGGACACGGACTCCTGTATTCTATTTTGGTACGCAAAGTACACCGTTTCGCTTGGCTGGTCGATTCACCAACGCCGGCTCGGCAACGCGGCAATTTTATTTAATTGGAGGTGGAGAGGCAAATGGCACTCTCAAAAGAACGTAAGAACGAAATCATCGCGGAATACGCGACAAAACAAGGTGACACTGGTTCACCGGAAGTTCAAGTTGCAGTTTTGACTGAACAAATCAACACTTTAAACGAACATCTTCGTACACACAAGAAAGACCACCACTCACGTCGCGGTCTTTTGAAAATGGTTGGACGTCGTCGTAACTTGCTTACGTACCTTCGTAACAAGGACGTTACACGTTACCGTGAATTGATTCAACGCCTTGGTCTCCGTCGTTAATCCGACCGGACCATGTGACGGGCTGGGACACTTGTTCCTAGTCCGTTTCTTCTTTTTTTAAAGGAAAATCATTAGACATTCCTAGGAATGAGTTACATAATAAACTAGATAAGGTTTGAGAGGAGAATGTTCATGTTAGGTACGAAACAAGTATTTTCTACAGAATGGGGCGGACGTCCGCTATCTGTGGAAGTGGGTCAACTCGCGAAACAAGCGAACGGCTCGGCGCTCGTCCGTTACGGCGACACGGTCGTGCTCGCAACGGTGACGGCATCGAAAGCACCAAAAGATTTAGATTTCTTCCCACTTACGGTCAACTACGAAGAAAAACTATACTCGGTCGGTAAAATTCCAGGAGGTTTCCTTCGTCGGGAAGGGCGTCCTGGCGAGAACGCGATTTTGACGTCACGTCTCATCGACCGTCCGATCCGTCCACTTTTCCCTGACGGCTTCCGTCATGATATTCAAGTCATGATTTACGTCATGTCAAACGACCCGGACTGCTCGGCTGAGATGGCCGGTATGCTCGGAACGTCGATCGCCTTGTCGATCTCGGACATCCCGTTTGACGGACCGATCGCCGGTGCGACGGTCGGTCGCATCGACGGCGAATTCGTTGTCAACCCGACGACGGAGCAACTCGAGAAGACAGAGCTCGAACTTCAAGTCGCCGGTACGGCAGACGCCATCAACATGGTGGAAGCAGGCGCGAACGAAGTGTCTGAAGAAATCATGCTCGAATCGATCTTGTTCGGTCACGAAGAGATCAAAAAGCTCGTCGCTTTCCAAAGCGAGATCGTCGCAGCAGTCGGGAAACCGAAATTCGAATACACTGTCTCAAAATTCGATGAGACGTTGTCACAAGAGCTCGAAGCGGCTCGCCCTGAAATCGTCGAAGCGGTTCAAGTCGAAGAGAAACACGCACGTGACGAGGCGATCAACGAAGTCATCGCCAAGTACGTCGCCTCTTACGAAGAGCGCCTCGCGGACGAGCCTGCCAAGTTGAAAGAAGTGTCGGGCATCTTGAACAAGTTCGTCAAAGACGAAGTCCGCCGTTTGATCACGGTTGAAAAAGTTCGTCCTGACGGTCGCCGCCCGGACGTCATCCGTCCACTCGCTTCTGAAGTCGGCCTGTTGCCACGTGCGCACGGCGTCGGCTTGTTCACACGTGGACAAACGCAAGTCATGTCGGTCGCGACGCTCGGCGTCATCGGTGACGCTCAAATCATCGACGGCATCGGCTTAGAAGAGAACAAGCGTTTCATGCACCATTATAACTTCCCGCCGTTCTCGGTCGGTGAAGCGCGTCCGGTGCGTGCGCCAGGTCGCCGGGAAATCGGACACGGAGCACTCGGAGAACGTGCGATGTTGCCGGTCATCCCGAATGAGGCAGACTTCCCGTATACGATTCGTCTCGTATCGGAAGTACTCGAATCGAACGGATCAAGTTCACAGGCATCAATCTGTGGCTCGACGCTCGCGCTCATGGATGCCGGTGTGCCGATCAAGGCACCGGTCGCTGGAATCGCGATGGGTCTGATCATGGAAGGTGAGCACTACACGGTACTCACGGACATTCAAGGACTTGAAGATCACCTCGGGGACATGGACTTCAAAGTCGCCGGAACGAAAGACGGGATCACTGCCTTGCAAATGGACATCAAGATCGCGGGTATCACGCGTGACATCTTGGAAGAAGCGCTCGAACAAGCGCGTTCAGGACGTCTCCACATCTTGAACCACATGCTCGAGACACTCGACGCACCACGTCCACAGTTGTCGAAATACGCTCCGAAGATCATCACGATGACGATCAATCCGGACAAGATTCGCGACGTGATCGGGCCGGGTGGTAAGATGATCAACAGCATCATCGACCAGACAGGTGTCAAAATCGACATTGAACAAGATGGTACGGTGTTCATCGCCTCGACCGATCAAGAAGGTATCGATATGGCGATGGCGCTCATCGGCGATATCGTCCGCGAAGTCGTCGTCGGTGAAGTGTTCGACGCGACCGTGCGCCGGATCGAGAAGTTTGGCGCGTTCGTCGAGTTGTTCAAAGGCAAGGACGCTCTCGTCCACGTCTCAGAGTTCAGCTTAGAGCGTGTCGCGAACGTCGAAGACGTCGTCAAGCTCGGTGACACGATCAAAGTCAAAGTCACAGAGATCGATGACAAAGGGCGTGTCAACGCCTCGCATAAAACGCTCATCCTCGAAGGTTTGTCCCCGGAAGAGCGAGAAGCGTACGAAGCGAAACGGAAAGCGGCGCGCGAAAGCCGTCCGCCACGTGACAGTCGTCCGCCGCGTCGCGACGGCGACCGTCGCCCGCCAAGAACGACAAACTAATCAATGATGGCCATCGTCTGTTGCGATGGCCTTTTTCATAGGAGTGAGGACATGGAAATTATCACGTTACAAAACGGCGTCCGCATCGTGGTCGAACCGATGGCCGACGTCCGCAGCACGTCTACCGGTGTGTTCATCAAAGCCGGGACACGAACCGAATCGACAACCGAGATCGGTATTAGCCACTTGATTGAGCATATGCTGTTCAAAGGGACAAAGACGAAGACGGCCAAAGAGATCGCTTCGTTCTTCGACGAACTCGGCGGTAGCGTCAACGCGTTCACTTCGAAAGATCACACGTGCTATTACGTGAAGACGCTCGATGAACATGCGGTCGTCGCTTTCGACGCCCTCGCCGACATGTTGTTTCAGTCGCTCTTCGATAAGACGGAACTTGAGAAAGAAAAGCGGGTCGTGTTAGAAGAAATTAAAATGTATGAAGACACGCCGGAAGATCTCGTGCATGAACTGCTCGCGAAGGCCGTCTATCAAGACGACGTGCTCGCCGAACCGATTCTCGGGACGGAAGCGAGCGTGCTCGGGCTGTCACGCGAACAGTTGCTTCGTTACGTCGCGACGATGTACACGGGCAACCGGGTCGTCGTCTCGATTGCCGGTCATGTACCGGACGCCCTCGTCGACGCCGTCAAGGCAAGGTTTGCCGAGCTTCCATCAGGGGAATCATCGAAAGAATCAACCGTTCCGACGCTCCATGCCGAGGTCGTTAAAAAACAGAAAGAGACCGAGCAAGCTCACCTCTGTTGGAACTTCGAGGCGATTGCTGCGACCGATGACCGGTTGCCGCATCTTGCACTCATGAACAATGCGATCGGAGCGACGATGTCCTCCCGCTTGTTCCAGTCGATTCGGGAAGAAGAAGGGTTGGCGTATTCCATCTATTCGTATTACACGACGTTTGATGACCATGGGACGTTCACGATTTACATCGGCACGTCTCCAGACACACTCGAACAAGTCGAAGCAATCATGGTGCGTGAACTGACAGAGCTGAAACAGTCTGGACTTACCGACGAAGAAGTCGAGAAAGGCAAACGACAGTTAAAAGGTTCACTCGTTCTCGGCAACGAAAGTACGAGTGCGCGGATGAATCGGAACGGGCGAAACCTCGTCTTATTGGATGAGGTGGAGCCGATTGACGTCGTCCTCGACAAGGTTGACCGGATCGAGACAGGCGAAGTCAACGCCTTGATCCGGGAAGTGCTTAACCACGCCCCTGCCAAATCATACGTCCTTCCGTCCGAAGACCGACTTGAAACCGAATTGTAAGTTCTCTACACTGATTAAGAGGTATTCTTTACTTTGGACAGGATATAGGTGAAAGAAGGGAAAGACTTGAACTTAACGGATTTAATTAAAAAGATACAAGTGATCAACAAACTGCAGACAACTGACATTGAAGTGACCCACGTGACGACCGATTCGCGAGAAGTCGTGCCAGGGACGCTGTTTGTCGCCATTAAAGGCTATACGGTCGACGGACACGATTATGCGGCTACCGCGGTCGAACGAGGCGCCGTGGCGATCGTAAGCGAGCGGACACTCGACGTGGCCGTGCCGAACATTCTCGTGCGTGACAGCTCGCGAGCGGTCGGTTTATTAGCGTCGGCTTTTTACGGCTATCCGTCTGAACAGATGCGTATGTTCGGCATTACAGGAACGAACGGCAAGACGACGACGACGACAATTTTACGCGACGTCCTCACCGAGCTCGGTCATAGCACCGGGCTCATCGGGACGGTCGAAGTTCGCATTAACGATACGGTCGTACCGAGTAAAAATACGACGCCGCAAAGTTCAGAACTGCAACAATTGCTCACCCAAATGAGAGATGAAGGGGTGACCGACGTGATGATGGAAGTGTCATCACACGGGCTCGAGCTCGGCCGCGTCATCGGGACCGACTTCGACATCGTCGGGTTCACGAACTTGACGCACGATCACCTCGATTTCCACGGGACGTTCGAAAATTATGCCCGGGCCAAAGGACTTCTTTTTGCCCAACTCGGACAGACGGCATCGCGCGACAAAGTGGCCGTCTTGAACGCAGACGACCCGTACAGCAAGCTCTATGAGACGATGACGGGGGCGCGTGTGCTTACATACGCCATCGACACACCGGCTGACGTGACGGCGACAGACATTGTTCAGACGCTGTCAGATACGAGCTTCCATCTCCACTATCAAGGAGAAAGTCTACCTGTGACGGTGCAGTTCATCGGGCGTTTTAACGTCTATAATATTTTGCTCGCGACGGGCTGCCTCCTCGCCGCCGGCTATTCGCTCGGTGTCATCATTGAGGCGCTCGAGGCGATCCATCCGGCTAAAGGACGGATGCAACGTCTCGACGTCCCTGGGTATAACGTGTATGCCGATTATGCGCACACGCCAGACGGCATCGAACAATGCTTGAAATCGCTCGTCGGCGTCCCGAAAGAAGACATCATCTTCTTGATCGGGACGGGCGGGAACCGAGATGTGACGAAACGCCCGACGATGGGCGAGATGGCATCGAAGTATGCCGGCACCGTCGTCATCACGACGGATGACCCTCGTTTTGAGGCGTATGACTCGATCACGAACGGAATCGCTTCTGGCATGACGCATGACAATTACGTCGAAATCGGGGACCGAGAAGAAGCGGTCCGCTACGCGGCACGTCTCGCAAAACCGGATAATATCGTCGTCTTGGCTGGAAAAGGACACGAGAAATATCAAATCATCGGCAATGAGAAAGTACCGCTTGATGAAGAATTGATCGTCCGAACGACAATTTTGAATATGGAGGAATAAGGATTTATGGCAGTACAACCGATCAGCTTGACAGAGAAAGAGCATGATGATTTTGTCAAAACACATGACCGAGGAGATTTGTTGCAACTCTCGAGTTGGGCCAACGTGAAACGTCAAAACGGTTGGTCTGGCGAGCGCATCGCCGTCGCCACGGACGGGAAAGTGACAGGCGTCGCCTTGTTGCTGTTCAAACAAGTACCGAAATTGCCGTTCACACTGTGCTACGCGCCGCGCGGATTCGTCGTCGATTACGATGATGTGGACTCGCTGCGGGCACTCACGGACGAAGCGAAGCGGGTCGCAAAGACAAGACGTGCGATCACGATTAAAATCGACCCGAATGTCGATCGAGACGAAGTGCCTGGGTTGTTGACGGAGATGGCCGACCTCGGATTCACGCACAAAGGGTACGGGGGCGGGTTCGATTACGCCCAGCCCCGCTTCACGATGGAAACGGATTTACGGCCGAGTGAGAAAGACATTTTCGCGAAGTTTCATCATAAGTTCCGCTATAATGTCCGCCTGGCCGAAAAGAAAGGGATCGTCTGCACGGAAGTCGGACGGGACGGCTTAAAAACGTTCGCCGACTTGATGAAAGTGACGGGTGAGCGGGACGGTTTTGCCATCCGCGGCCTCGATTATTTCGAGAACTTATACGATTGTCTCCAACCGGGGGACGCCAGATTGTTCTTGACGAAGCTCGAACCGAGCATCGCGCTCGACCAACAACAGGCGACACTCGACAAAGCGAAGCGCGAACTCGAGAAGATCGAACGAGCGCTCGAAAAAGAGACGGCTGAGAAGAAACGGACGAGCCTGTCGAATCGTCAGAAGCAGACGAGCGAACAGATTGCAAAAATCGAGACGGCGTTACCTGAACTCGTACAACTGCACGAAAAATATCCGAACGGTCTCGTCTTGTCGGGCGGCCTATTGACGCTCGCTGGACGCCGCTCCTACTATCTATACGGCGCGTCTTCCAACGAATTCCGTGAATTCATGCCGAACCACCTCATGCAATGGACGATGATGCAAGCTGCCAAGGCGAGCGGGGCCGAACGCTATGACTTCGGAGGCGTTTCCGGCAGTACAGCGCCGGACGACGAATACGCGGGACTTTATGCGTTCAAATCCGGATGGGGGAGCGACCAGATTGAAAAGGTGGGCGAGTTTGACCTCGTCATGAACCGACCACTCTATTTCGCCCTCGAAACGGGACTTCCGCTCGTCAAAGGACTCCGTAAACGGCTGAGACGATGAAGTGGACCGGTATTTTGACGTTAGCGATGGTCGCATTTTTAGTCGGGATTTTTTTGGCATATTCATACACTCAGCCGGGGCCGATGCCGTGGATCGATGAGCCGTCGTTTGAGGCGGGGATGTGTGAGCGATCACCCCGTTCGGAGCAGACGATCGTCGACCGGAGCGACAAGGCGTTCGTCAACTTACATCCGCACGTACGGGAACGGAGCGAATTGTTCGTCCGTCTCGCTCATTCATGTCTCGGGCTCGAAGTGCGCTTGACGTCCGGGTATCGCTCGGCCGAAGAGCAAACCGCTTTATACGCCCAAGGGCGTTCTAAGCCGGGCCAAGTCGTCACGAACGCCAAGGCCGGTCAAAGTTATCACAACTACGGGCTTGCCGTCGATTTTGTCATCATCCATGACAACCGGGCTGATTATGATTTGTCTTCAGATCATAACCGGTCTGGGGTGCCGGATTGGCAAGAACTCGGGGAACTCGGCAAGGCACTCGGGTTCGAATGGGGCGGGGACTGGCGAAACTTCCCAGACTACCCTCATCTGCAGATGGACTTCGGTTTGTCGATTCGACAGCTCGCGGCCGGCAAGCGCCCGGCTGAACAAGCGACCGTTCCGCTCGCCGATGTTTTACAACCTCTAGTCGATTGAACGGAAATGTTGGCAATGAAGCCGTTTTCCGATACAATATTCAGTAGCGATAAGTGGACGAACCAGAATATGAATCATCTAGGAGGTTTTTGTTAGTGTCAAAGAAGAAGACAGAGAATATTAGCGTCTTTGCGCTTGGTGGCGTAGGCGAAATCGGGAAGAACATGTACGTCGTGGAACTAGACGACGACATCTTCGTCATCGATGCCGGCCTCATGTTCCCAGGCGATGAGATGCTCGGGATTGATATCGTGATCCCAGATATTACGTATTTGAAAGAAAATAAGGACCGTGTCCGGGCGATCTTCATCACCCACGGGCACGAAGATCATATCGGCGGACTAAGTTATGTGCTCCGTGATTTGAAACACGTTCCCGTCTACGGGACGAAATTGACACTCGGTTTGATTGAAATCAAGCTGAAAGAAGCAGGATTACTGAAAGAAGTCGACCTTCGGTTGATTGACGCCAAAACGAAATTGACTATCGCTGATCATTTCATCACGTTCTTCCGCGTCAACCACTCGATTCCAGACTGTGTCGGTGTCTGCATTCAAACGTCCCAAGGGGCGATCGTCCATACTGGCGACTTCAAGTTCGACTACACACCGGTCGACGGGAAGCAGTCGGACTTCAATAAACTGGCTGCAATCGGTCAGCGTGGCGTCCTTTGCCTGCTGTCGGATTCGACGAACGCGGAACGACCTGGTCAAACCGGTTCGGAGTCGCTCGTAGGCGCCGAATTGAACGATGTCATTTATCAAGCAGAAGGCCGCGTCATCGTCGCCTCGTTCGCCTCGAACGTGCATCGCTTGCAACAAGTGTTCGCGGCTGCGGAAGCGAACGACCGTAAAGTCGCCGTCGTCGGACGCAGCATGGTGAACATCGTCGAAGTGGCGCAAAAGCTGAACTATTTGCGCTTCAAGCCAAAGACGCTCGTCGAACTGTCACAAGTGAACCGTCTCCCAGACAACAAAGTCGTCATCTTGACGACCGGGTCTCAAGGCGAGCCGATGGCAGCGTTGACTCGGATGGCCCGGAACGCCCACAAACAAGTGAACATTCGCTTGAGCGATACGGTCGTCATCGCGGCGACTCCGATCCCTGGAAATGAGAAGTCAGTATCGAAAACGATCGACTTGTTGTTCCGTTCAGGGGCGAACGTCATTTATAACCAACGTAAAGTCCACGTCTCAGGACACGCTTCGGCGGAAGAGTTGAAGCTCATGCTCAACCTCGTCAAGCCGAAATACTTCCTTCCAATCCACGGGGAGTACCGGATGCAGATGGCCCACTCGAAGCTTGCTGAACAAGTCGGTGTGAAATCGAACAACATCTTTATCGTTGAAAAAGGAGATGTTGTCGAGTTCACAGGCAGAAAAGCGCGGATGAGCCGGAAAGTGCCGGCCGGGAACGTCTTGATTGACGGGATCGGTGTCGGTGACGTCGGTAACATCGTGCTTCGCGACCGTCGCCTCTTGTCACAAGATGGTGTCGTCCTCTGCGTCGTCACGTTGAACCGTAAACAAAAGAAATTGATTTCAGGACCTGAACTCATCTCACGTGGATTCGTCTATATGCGTGAATCGGAAGAGATGATCTCAGAGGCGAACCGTATCGTCACGAAACAGATCGAGAAGAGTCTTCAAGCTGGGAGTGACTGGACCGAATTGAAATCAAATATTCGTGAGCGGCTCAGCGTCTTCTTGTTCGAGCAGACGAAGCGTCGTCCGATGATCTTGCCGATCATCATGGAGATATAATGAATTGAGGCAAAAGTCATCTGACTTTTGCCTTCTTTTTTTAGGAGGAATGGAAAGTGGCACAAAAAAAGGTGGCTCAAAAAAAGGTGGCTCAAAAAACGAGAAAGACCACGACGACGAAGCGGAAGCGACCGGCGACAAGGACGCGAAAGCAACCGGTCCCTTGGCGTACATATGGCTGGGTCGCCTTCGTTCTGGCGATGACGGCGTTCATCTTTTCATTGTTCGAGTTCGGATTGGTCGGTGCACGGACGTCGTCGCTCGCAGTAACGTTGTTCGGCGGCTGGGGCGCATTGACGTATTTGGCGATCGCGTTCACGTTGCTCATCTTCTTGAACGATTGGCGTCCCGGACAGCGGGCCGGGATTATGCTTCTTTTTATTGCCTTTTTGTTGTTTGGTGACCTCGTCTGGGGATCCGAGCGCGGCGCCATCAACGGCTCGCTCTATGAGTTAAACCATTACTTACTGTCCGACTTCGGAATCGTCTTCCTCGGAATCATCTGTCTCGTCGTCGGTATCTCTTTACTATCACCAACGGTTTGGCGCAGTGTCGGTCGGAGACTGCTCGAATCCGGTCAAGCGATCAAGCAAGAGTGGCAGGAACGGGAGCGGCCTGAGCGGAAGGTGAGCCCGGCCCGGAAGAAAGCGACGCCTGCCGTCCCACGTGAAGCAGAGGCGTCACGTAACGCGCCGGATGCTGAACCGGAAACGGATGCGGTGACGATGCACGATATCCCGATCGTCGGATTCAGTGAACGAGTCGTTGCCGAGAAGCAGGAACAAAAACAAGACACGAACACGACGGAGCGCGCAGACGACGTAACGGACATGCCGACCGAGGACATGATGATGACCGCCGCCCAAGATGTATCTGCCACGTACGAGCTTCCAACGTTCGCAATCTTGTCTGAGCCGGTCGTCACCGACTTGTCCGGCGAGAACGCCCGCTTGAAAGCGAATGCGACGAAACTCGTCCAGACGCTGAAATCTTTCGGGGTCGGAGTCAAAGTGTTGAAGATTCATCTCGGTCCGACCGTGACGAAATACGAGCTTCAACCTGATATCGGTGTGAAAGTGAGCCGGATCACATCACTGAGCGATGACTTGGCGTTAGCACTCGCCGCGAAAGATATCCGAATCGAGGCGCCGATCCCAGGGAAGGCGGCTATCGGCATCGAGGTCCCGAACCAAGAAGTCGCACCGGTCTGTCTTCGTGAGGTACTCGAAGCCGAACCGGTCAAACGGGAAGTGTCACCGCTTCTCGTCGCCCTCGGAAGAAGTATTAGCGGGGAGACGGTGACGGTCGCCTTGAACAAAATGCCGCACTTGCTCGTGGCGGGGTCGACCGGGTCAGGAAAATCGGTCTGCATTAACGGTATGATCGTATCAATCTTGATGCGGACGCGTCCGGACGAGGTTCGTCTCATGATGATCGACCCGAAAATGGTCGAGCTGAACGTTTATAACGGCGTCCCGCACTTATTGACCCCGGTCGTCACAGACCCGAAGAAAGCAGCGCAGGCACTCAAACAAGTCGTCGCCGAAATGGAGCGACGGTACGAGCTGTTCAGCCGCTATGGCGTCCGTAACATCGAAGGTTACAACGAACTCGTCGACAAGTCTGAGGATGAGGACGCGAAACGGCTTCCGTTCATCGTCGTCATCGTCGATGAACTTGCCGATCTCATGATGGTCGCCTCGAACGATGTCGAGGACGCGATCATGCGTCTCGCCCAGATGGCACGGGCGGCGGGCATCCATATGGTGCTCGCCACGCAACGGCCGTCGGTCGACGTCATCACCGGCGTCATTAAAGCGAACATCCCATCCCGTATCGCCTTCGCCGTCTCTTCGCAGACGGATTCACGGACGATCCTCGACGGGGGTGGTGCCGAGAAATTACTAGGACGTGGCGATATGCTCATGCTCGCCAACGGCATGAACAAGCCTGTCCGTGTCCAAGGGGCGTTCGTCTCTGATCAAGAAGTCGAGACGGTCGTCAATCACGTCATCGCGCAACAACGGGCGCAATATGTCGAAGCGATGATGCCGAAAGAAGAAGAAGTGACGACGATTGATTCCGATGACTCGTTGTTCGGGGAAGTCGTACAATTCATCTTGACGCAAGAGACAGCGTCGACATCGATGATTCAACGAAGATTCCGGATCGGCTACAATCGGGCGGCCCGTTTAATCGATTCGCTTGAACAAGCTGGATACGTCGGTCCGTCTGAAGGTTCGAAGCCTCGGAAAGTACTTGTCAACGAACAAGATGTATGAAACATAAAAACGAACGTTATGATTTTTATATATCATAACGTTCGTTTTTTATTGTTTTTTCGGTGAAAAGGCAATAGGAGGTCAATTCTGAAAACAAGCCCGTTGGCGCCGACTAATATAGCACATCGTACCTATATGAGTAAATGAGCCATACTACTGAAAACCGTGAAACGCTTTCATATTTTAATACCGTTTACATTTTACAGATTCTTTTCAAACCGACAGTGAACAGGTAATATAGACTAAGAGGTGAACGGAATCCCTTCAAGTTAAAATATTTCCTTGATTCCGAACAAAAACTATTGCGTTCTAATTCTGGAATCCCTATACTTAATATTGGCAAGGGCATTCATACGTCAGATGTCTGAGCACTGGTAAGAATAGTAAAGGTGGTGAGGCCCATGTCGATCAAGCTCGATCATCGCTTGCTCTATCTCCGGGTGATTGAGAAAATCAAGCAGGATATCGATGAGGGTGTCTATCGTGAAGGAGAAAAGCTTCCTTCAGAATTCGAGTTGTCGAAGCAACTAGGAGTCAGTCGTGCGACGCTCCGAGAAGCGCTCCGTATCCTCGAAGACGAGAAATTTGTCGTGCGAAAACATGGCGTCGGAACGTTCATCAGTTCAAAACCTCCCTTCACGTCGGGGATTGAAGAACTGTTCAGCGTGACGGACATGATCATGCGCGCCAAAATGACACCGGGAACAAAAGTATTGGTGGCCGAAAAGGTGTTAGCGACAGAGAGAGAAGCCGACCGTCTAAAAATCGAACCGAACTCACCGATTTATCGGATTGTACGGATTCGTTATGCGGACGAAACACCGGTCGTATACTGTGTGGACAAGATTCCCGCACATCTCGTTTCTAATCCTGAAGCCTTGACAGAAGGGAAGTCGTTGTTCGACGCACTCGAAAAAGAGGTAGGACGTCGGGTCGCATATGCGATCACGCACATCGAACCGAGTGTGAGCACCGAAATCTCGACTCAACTTCAGACGGACCAACCGTTACTCGCATTAAAGCAACTGCACTACGATGAGAGCGACTTACCGTTGCTTGATTCAGCAAACTTTTTCCGAGCGGACCGCTTCGACTTTCACGTCGTACGCAAACGCGTCTAAGTAAGTTCGTTTTATCCGGAAACGGTTATTTTTGGGGAACAGCGTGAAAGCGCTTTCTTATACCGGTGTAAAGACTACTGATAACATGACAACCTAAATTGTTATGAACCGAAAGGGGAAACACGACGATGATGAACAAGAAAAAAACGATTCTCTCAGCTTTAGCAGCAGGTCTCACACTCTCGACAGTACTCGCAGCATGTGGCGGGGACGACAATGAAGGTGCTTCAAACGGAGAAGGCGGCGGCAGCGAAGCTGGCGACTTCAAAGTGGCGATGGTAACGGATACGGGCGGCGTAGATGATAAGTCGTTCAACCAATCAGCTTGGGAAGGTCTCACGAAGTTCGGTGAAGACAACAACTTGACGGAGAACGAAGGATTCAAATATCTTCAGTCTTCAAAACAAGCGGACTACCAGCCAAACTTGCAACAATTGGCGCGTGACAACTTCAACTTGATCTACGGAATCGGCTTCTTGATGGCTGAGGACATCGAAACAGTCGCAGGCCAGTTCTCTGACAACAACTTCGCGATTGTCGACATGGTCGTCGATGCACCGAACGTCGCGTCAATCACTTTCAAAGAGCAAGAAGGATCGTTCCTCGTCGGTGTGATTGCCGGTCTCATGACAGAAACGGACAAAGTCGGCTTCATCGGCGGCGTCGAGTCTGACTTGATCAAGAAGTTCGAAAACGGATTTAAAGCGGGCGTCATGGCAGTTAACCCGGACGCGACAATCGACGTCAAATACGCTGAAGACTTCAACTCGGCTGAAAAAGGAACGGCGATCGCTTCAGGCATGTACGGCGCTGGTTCTGACATCATCTATCACGCGGCAGGCGGTACAGGTGTAGGGGTGTTCACAGAAGCGAAGAACCGTAAGAAGAACGGCGAAGAAGTATGGGTGATCGGGGTTGACCGTGACCAATACGAAGAAGGACTCCCAGAAGACGTAACGCTCACTTCAATGGTCAAACGTGTAGACACGGCGACGTATGAAGTATCGAAACAGACGATGGAAGGGAACTTCCCAGGTGGCGAGATCATCGAGTTCGGTTTGAAAGATGACGGTGTCGGCATCGCTGAAACGTCTGACGAGCACGTACCGGCTGACATCCTCTCGAAAGTGGATGAGTATCGCCAACAGTTGATCGACGGCGAACTTACAGCTCCAGCGACAGACGCTGAGTTTGAAGAGTTCATGAAATCAGTAGAATAAATCATTGAGTTAGGGGGGACCCATGCGGTCTCCCTTTACTTAAAGTTAGGGGTGGACTTTCTTGGAATATGTAATTGAAATGCTCAATATTCGCAAAGAGTTCGGAACGTTCGTAGCGAACGACAATATCACCCTCCAACTACGCAAAGGCGAGATTCATGCGCTTCTCGGAGAGAACGGTGCCGGGAAATCGACGCTTATGAACGTCTTGTTCGGTCTCTATCAACCGGAAGGTGGAGAGATTCGCGTGCGTGGAGAAAAAGTGGACATTGAGAATCCGAACATCGCCAACGACCTCGGCATCGGCATGGTGCACCAACACTTCATGCTCGTCGAGAAGTTCACGGTGACAGAAAACATTATCCTCGGCTCAGAACCGAAGAGCGGGTTGACGGTCGACCGTGTCACGGCGCGTAAAAAAGTGATGGACATCTCAGAACAGTACGGACTCCGTATCGATCCGGATGCGAAGATCGAGGACATCTCGGTCGGGATGCAGCAGCGTGTCGAAATTTTGAAGACGCTCTATCGTGGGGCGGAGATTTTGATTTTTGATGAACCGACGGCCGTGTTGACGCCGCAAGAGATTCAAGAACTCATCCAGATCATGAAGCGTCTCATCGAAGAGGGTAAGTCGATCATCTTGATCACGCACAAGCTAAAAGAGATCATGCAAGTCGCCGACCGCTGTACGGTCATCCGTCGCGGGCGCTATATCGGCACGGTCGACATCGACGAGACGGTCAACGAAGACCGCCTTGCTGAGATGATGGTCGGTCGCGAAGTCAACTTTGATGCGGAATATTCCAAGGCAGATCCACAGCAAGTCGTTCTCGACATTCAAAAGCTCGTCGTCAAAGACAGTCGTGGCCTAGAAGTCGTCGAAGGCTTGGATTTACAAATCCGCTCAGGTGAGATTCTCGGGATTGCCGGGATCGATGGGAACGGACAGACGGAATTGATCGAAGCGATCTCAGGATTGAAGAAGCCAGAGGCAGGAAAAATCTTCTTGAATGGGAACGATGTGACCGGATTCACCCCTCGTAAAGTGACCGAGGCGGGCGTCGGCCATATCCCGCAAGACCGGCACAAACATGGTCTCGTCCTCGATTATACGATTCGTGACAACATGGTGCTCCAGACGTACTACAAAGAGCCTTTCTCGAAACGCGGTTTGATGAACTATAAAGCCGTGGCAGAGAAAGCAAAAGCGTTGATTGAGAAGTTTGACGTCCGAACTCCATCAGTCGACGTGCCGGCTCGTGCGCTTTCTGGCGGTAACCAACAAAAAGCGATCATCGCCCGTGAAGTCGACCGGTCTCCGGACCTGTTGATTGCGGCACAACCGACGCGCGGTCTTGACGTCGGAGCCATCGAGTTCATTCACGAGCAGTTGATCAAAGAGCGTGAAAAAGGACGTGCCGTCCTGCTCATCTCGTTCGAGCTCGAAGAGATTTTACATGTGTCCGACCGGATCGCGGTTCTCTATGAAGGGAAAATCGTCGGGATTCGTGACCCGAAAGAAACGACAGAGCAAGAGCTCGGCTTCTTGATGGCCGGCGGTAAGAGAGGGGAAGAAACAGTATGAACAAGCTAGGACTCAATCGACTGCTCATCCCACTGCTATCCATCTTGATGGGGCTATTTGTCGGAGCGATCGTCATGCTCATCGGCGGCTACGACCCGATTCGCGGCTTCTCGTCGCTCTTTAACGGCATGCTCGGCAGCCCGTACGCCATCGGTGAGACGCTTCGTGCGGCCGCGCCGCTCATCTTCTCTGGTCTCGCCGTCGCGTTCGCGTTCCGCACCGGTCTCTTCAATATCGGGGTCGAAGGCCAAGTGTTGATCGGCTGGGTGGCGGCGGTGTACGTCGGGATCAACTTTGATTTGCCGATGTTCCTCCACTTGCCGCTCGCTTTGCTCGCCGCGATGTTCGCTGCGGCCGCATGGGCGTTCGTGCCTGGTTTCCTCAAGGCGAAGTTCCACGTCCATGAGGTCATCACATCGATCATGATGAACTACATCGCGCTCTATACGACGAACGCGATTTTACGGAGCGTCATCGGCGTGACGAATGAACGGACAGATTCGATTAAAGATTCGGCATCGCTCTCGTCGCCGCTCCTTCAAGAATTGACGACGTTCTCACGCTTGCACTGGGGCATTCTCATCGCCGTCCTTGCCGCGGTCGTCTATTACTACATTTTGCAACGGACGACGCTCGGGTACGAGCTTCGCGCCGTCGGTTTCAACAAGCACGCCTCACAATATGCGGGGATGAGCGTCAATCGCAACATCGTCTTGTCGTTCGTCATCTCGGGTATGTTCGCCGGTCTCGCCGGTGCGATGGAAGGTCTCGGGACGTTCAACGGAATGACGCTTAGCGCGTCGTTCACTGGCGTCGGATTCGACGGGATCGCGGTCGCGCTTCTCGGAGCGAACACGGCAGTCGGTGTCGTCTTGGCGGCCTTGTTGTTCGCTGGACTCAACATCGGTGGACTCGCGATGCAGCTCGGGGCGAACATCCCGTCTGAACTCGTCAAAGTCATCATCGCAGCCATCGTCATCTTCGTGGCGTCTGGTTACGCACTGAACTATGTCATTGAGAAACTTAAAGGAAATCGTAAGAAAGGAGTGGAGAAAAAATGAGCTTCTTAGAAGTCCTCTACATCGTCGTACCGGTTGCACTCGCCTATGCGACTCCACTCATCATCGCCGCTCTCGGTGGCATCTTCAGTGAACGGTCGGGTGTCGTCAACATCGCGCTCGAAGGAATCATGGTCATCGGGGCCGCGACGGGAATCATTACGACGCTGACGCTGACGAACATGGGTCTTGGCGGGATGAGCCCGTGGATCTCGCTCTTGGTCGCCATGGTCATTGGGGCGCTGTTCTCGCTCTTCTTGGCAGTACCAGCCATCCTGTGGCGGGCCGACCAGACCGTACTCGGTGTCGCGATCAACATGCTCGCGGTCGGACTTGCGATCTTTGTCGTCCGTGTCCTTTACAATAAAGGGCAGACCGACTTCATCCAATACCGGATCGCGAAAGAGAACGTGCCGATCTTGTCGGATATCCCGATTCTCCGCATGTTCTTCATTAATGTCCAGTACACGTCGTTCATCGCGATCGCGCTCGCGTTCGTCGTCTGGTTCGTCATCTTCAAGACGCCGTTCGGCCTTCGTCTCCGTTCGGTCGGGGAACACCCGATGGCGGCAGACACGATGGGGATCAACGTCACGAAGATGCGTTTCATGGGTGTCATGCTCTCTGGGGCGTTCGGCGGTCTTGCCGGAGCGGTGTATGCCGTCACGGTCACGACGAACTTCAGTGCGACGACGATTGTCGGGCAAGGGTTTCTCGCCATCGCCGCGATGATCTTCGGTAAATGGAATCCGCTTGGCGCGCTCGGAGCCGGACTTTTCTTCGGATTCGCGCAAGCGCTCTCGATCATCGGTAGCAACTTGCCGGTCATCAATAACGTGCCGCAAGTGTTGCTCTTGATCGCGCCTTACGCGCTCACGATTCTAGCCCTCGCTGGTGTCGTCGGTCGGGCCGATGCGCCGAAGTCGGTCGGTATCCCGTATATTAAAGGGAAACGTTAACGAAAGAAAGGACATATGTCCCGTTTAGGAAAGGTTGTTTGACGCTTAAGTCGAACAACCTTTTTTGTTATACTCATAAAGAGGTGAGACAATTGAAAAAATGGTGGCAATGGTTGTTCGTCATGATGGCGACAGTTGTGTTGGCCGGCTGTTCGGTCGACGACTGGTTCGCCGGGCAAGTCGACCCGCCTGAATCGCTCGTCGAACTTGAAGCCGACTACCCGAGCGCTGACGTCAGGCAACAAGTCGCTCGTCCGATCGGCAAGACAGAGACGGTCACACTCGACCGCGTCGTCGATGGCGACACGCTCAAAGTCGAGTTCGAGAGCGGCGCGACCGAATCGATTCGCCTGCTCCTCGTCGATACACCAGAGACGAGTCATCCGACATTGCCGGTGCAGCCGTTCGGAGAAGAGGCGAAATCGTTCGTCGAGCGTTGGCTCCCGGAAGGGGATACGATCACGCTCGAGTATGATGTCGGTCGCTATGACCGTTATCAGCGTACGCTCGCTTATGTCTGGTACGACGGGGTGATGTTGAACGAGGAACTATTGCGGCGCGGTTTGGCCCGTGTCGCTTACATCTATGCGCCGAACACGCAGCACGTCGATGCGTTCCGGACGGTCGAACGGTCAGCAAAGGAAGCGCTGCTCGGCATCTGGAGTCTTGAAGACTACGTGACCGGGAACGGATTTGACCATGAGGCGACGACGCCTGCGAAGCCGAAGACGGGTCAAACTTGTGACATTAAAGGTAACATCAACCGAGACGGAGAGAAGATATACCACGTCCCGGGCGGTGCCAGCTATGAGCGGACGATCGCCGAAGAGATGTTCTGTTCGGAACGTGAAGCCGAAGCGGCGGGCTTCCGGAGGGCGGCCCGCTAAAAAAGAGAGACATGTATGTCTTAGACACACATGTCTCTCTCCGCTTATTCGTATTTGAGCGCATCGCCGTCGAACGATTCGTCGGCGACTTTGATTGAGTCGGTCGGGCAACCTTCGAACGCATCCATCAAGTCCTCGTAAAGCTCATCCGGGACTTCGATCGTACCCGTGTTGTCGTCCATCAAGTTGAAGGCGAGACCTTCGTCATCATAGTCGAAGATGTCCGGGGCGGCGGCTCCGCAAGCCCCACACGCGATGCATGTATCTTTATCAACAATTGTAAATTTTGCCATTATTAACCCTCCATACGTTTCGTCTCTCTTCATAGAAATCGACTTTCTACTGACTATGAGTAATTGTAGTCTACATACCCGATTATTTCAATGAGGAAACGAACATCGTTTTGGAAGGATAATGATTTTTGAGAGGAGGTGGCACGATGGTTCATTTAGCTGACGGGGTGTTGCTCCTTGCGATCGACCGCTTGAAAGGAGAGCGCAGCGAGCGTAGCCTGTTTCACGTGTTGAACGGGAAGCGATCGGCGACGACGCTACAAGACGCGTTTTTTTATGACCTTGAACCGGTGTTCGGGATGTTCCCGTACGCGAAATACGATTATGAGAAACTGATGGCCTCGTTAGAGAAGCGAGGATGGCTGAACCGTTCGACGTTCACGCTGACGGGGGCAGGACAGCTTTTAGCTTCACCGGAGACGGTGAGTGATTTATTCGAACGTCTCGGTGGTGAACAGCGCGACTATACGACGATGACGTGGAAACGGCTCAGCCTGTTCATCCAGACGTTCATGTCGCTCGAGCATAAGCGGACGTTCTATCCGGTACAGGCGGACCGGCTCGCCGAACGGTGGGTGAAGCAAATCGTTCGATCCGAGCGTGAGTGGCGTCCGTTGATCGAGTCGTTTCACTCAGAGCTCGAGACTGCGCTCGAATCGGTCGGTGACCCGTACGCGACCGCTGTCGTCTACCGGTTCACGGGTGCGTTCGAGACAGGGTATACGTACGAGCAGATTGCGACGCTCCTCGACGTCGATGCCCGGACGGCCCGTCTTTACTTTTTGGCGGGATGGAACGCGTTGTTGAACGAGTTGCCGGAAGACGCCAAACTTCGAGGGTTCAGCCACGGCCTGTCGCGGGAGCGGATGACGCTCTCGGCACGGGAGTCGTTTGACTTGTTCACGGCGGGACGCTCGTTCTCGCAAGTGCAATCGATGCGTCGGTTACGTACATCGACGATCGAGGACCACGTCGTCGAGATGGCGATGTACATTGAGGAGTTCCCGCTCGACCAATTCGTCCCGGAGCGTTTGATCGCTGAAGTGGAGCGGCTCCGAGAAGGAGACAGCTGGGCGTTGAAACCGATTTTCGACCAGATCGACGAATTGAGTTATTTCCAGATTCGCTTAGTGTTCGCAAGACTGAAACGAGGTGAGACGTTTGTATGAGAAAACTTTAAAACGAGTGTTCGGCTACGACTCATTTCGTGAAGGGCAACGTGACGTCATCGAGGCAGTCGCGGATGGGCAAGACGTGCTCGCCATCATGCCGACCGGGGCCGGGAAGTCGTTGACGTTCCAATTGCCGTCCTATATTAAAAACGAGGGGCTGACCATCATCGTCTCCCCGCTCCTGTCCTTGATTGAAGACCAAATGCTCCATATTCGGGAGCGCGGTGAGCGTGGTGTCGCCCGACTCACGTCGATGGAGACGCTCGAAGAGAAGCAGGACATCTTGAACCATTTGAAGCGATACCGCTTCTTGTATCTTTCCCCGGAACAGCTCGCCGTGCCACACGTGACGCGCGCGCTGTCGAATACGAAGATTCAAATGCTCGTCGTCGACGAAGCGCACTGCATCTCGCAGTGGGGACATGAGTTCCGGCCGGAGTACGCCCGGCTCGGCGAATTGCGCAAGCAACTCGGCAGTCCGCAATGCATGGCCGTGACGGCGACCGCGCCGGAGACGGTCAAACGGGACATCATCGAGAAATTGGCTTTATTCTCCCCGTCGCAGTTCGTCCATTCGGCGAACCGTCCCGAGATCCGGCTCAGCGTCGAACGCCTCGAGACCGAACAGAAGCTGCCGCGACTCGTCGATCTCGTTCGCGAAGTGCCGAAGCCAGCCGTCATCTACACAGCGACGCGGCGTGAGGCGGAGTCGCTCGCGCTCGCGCTCGACGACGCCTTGTTTTACCACGGGGGCATGTCGACCGAGGACCGTCGCCTCGTCCAATCTCAGTTTTTGAGAGATGAAGTGGCGGTCATGGTATGTACGAGCGCGTTCGGGATGGGGGTCAATAAAGACAACGTCCGAAGTGTCATCCATTTTCAACTCCCGGCGACGCTTGAAGCGTATATGCAAGAGATCGGCCGCGCCGGACGTGACGGGGCGCCGGCCTTCGCAGTGCTCTTGTACGCCGAAGGGGACGAACGCATCCAACAATTCTTGATCGACCAACAGTATCCGAAAGAGAAAGACATCCGGGTCGCATATTTTGAACGGGAAAATGGCACAAGTTTGTCTCAATTGCCGCGTCTCCTAAAAATGAATGAAGAAGACCCGGTGTGGGGCTTGTTAAAACAGATGCTCGCGGAACGAACGCTTGCCGGTTCCATTGATTGGGTAAAGGAAAGAAGGCGCGATCGGTATCGCCAGCTCGGTCAAATGATGGATTACGCCTTGATCAAGACGTGCCGCCGTGACTATTTGTTGCGCTACTTCTCGGAAGAGCCGGTGCAACAACAGCCGTGCTGTGACGTCTGCGGGGAGATTTCGTTCCCTGAAAGCGTGCAAGTTGTGTCTAAAAATGTGACAGAATGGAAACATCGGTTGGCCCGCATCTTTTCCTTTGATTGATATCATAGTAAAATGATAAAAAAGGTAAAGGAGGACGTACGTTGCGACATCGGAACCAGGCGGATTCACTCCGTGACAAAGTGGTGGATACGTTGCCGTCTCGATCGGAACGGCAAGAATACGAGCGTAAAGAAAAATTGAATGACAATTGGTTGAAACGACCAGTTGCCATGATGCTGACACTTTCAATGTTTGCTATTATTCTGGCATTTTTATATATAGGGCGTCACGCAATCTTTTTATGACCAATACGGCGTAGCAGCCGTATTTTTTTTATGATTCTTTGTCAATCAATTCCTTTTGTCGGTCGTTTGGAAACGATGCGCCATATTTTATATGAATTTGCACAATAAAACAGGCGAATTGACGTGCAGGGGGCTATACTAAAAAGGAAGACTAGTTAGGAAAGGAGGGGCGGTCATGCCGAAATACTCCATAAAGACGGTCGCATCACTAACGGGAGTGAATCCGACGACGATCCGGGCGTGGGAACGTCGCTATCAATTCATCGTCCCGAGCCGGACTGATTCGGGCCATCGTCTATATTCGGAACAAGACGTTGAAAAGATCAAATGGGTTGTCGAGAAGCAACGGGAAGGACTGACCGTGTCCCAAGCGATTCAGCAACTCCATCAGGCGCCTGAACCGAAGCCTGAGCGTCTCTATGATGAAGAATTGAAGGACGGCTTGATGGACGCTTTGCTCGCTTTCGATGAGCGCCAGGCGCATGATTTGATCAACCGTGCCTTCAACACGTTCAGTTTTGAAAAAGTGACGAAAGATATTATCGGACCTCTGCTCATGGACATCGGGACACGATGGGAGAACGGGACGATCACGATTGCGCATGAACATTTCGCGACAGCGTTTCTCCGGTCCCGTCTGTCGACGTTATCGTTGCAAATGCCGATGAATCCGTTTTTGCCGCGCATCGTCTGTGTGTGCGCCCCGGAAGAGATGCATGAGATCGGACTTTTGTTCGTCACGCTCTACTTGAGACAACACGGCTATGACGTGATCTTCCTTGGGTCGGGTATCCCGAAAGAAGACTTGAGTACGGCGCTTTACGATATCGAGGCGAAATGCCTGATCTTCTCGTGCACGCTGTCCGAGCATATCGACGGTCTCGAGTCGGCCATTGCATATGTGAAGGCGAATCACCCGGACCTTGTCATCGGCGCCGGCGGCTACGCCGTCAGTCAACAGGCGTCCCGGTTCAAAGATGCATTTCTCGGCAATTCACCTGAAGCGTGGAACGAGTGGCTCGCAACAATTTGACAGTTCGGTGAAACGAGAGTAGCTTATTGTTATGTAGGAACGATTATTCTTTGGAGGTTTTCGTTTGAGATTTGAAAAACAAACAAAAGAACATTTGAGAGTGTATTTGACTGCGAATGAGCTATCGCTTCGTGGCATCGCCATCGATACGATTGTCGGAGAGAGTGGGCAGGAGCTCTGGCGTGAACTGCTTGAGACGGCGGAGGCCGAGTACGGGTTTTCACCGCAAGGTGCCGTCGATTTGAACGTGACGATGTTCCCGCGTGACGGGATCGTCATCGATGTCCAAAAAGTGGGGGCGATCGAACCGGAAGCGGATCAAGAACAAGTCGAGATCCGGTTGACGATCGATGTGATCCATCATTTGATTTATCAGTTCGAAGACATCGAGGACGTCATCGATGCATCGGTCCGCTTGTTCCCTTTCATGCGCGACACGATGCATGGCGGGGCGCTCTATCATTACGAAGGACGCTACTATCTGCATTTCGCGGAAGTACTGCCTCCTCGTGTCGAAGAGCCTTTAGCTGCCATTCTCTCCGAATACGGGAAGACGACGACCGTCAGCCCGTACGTCATGCTCGAATACGGCAAGACGATTCAAACTGAACAAGCGGTGAAGGAGCTGTACGATACGTTCGCGTGAGTACGGCTTTTTCACCGTTCTGTTTCTATTGTTTTTCCGTCACCCGTGGTATGATAAAATTTGAATTTTTCAGTTGAAAGTCGAGGGAGAGATAAGATGAAAGTCGCTGTGTTATATGGAGGAGTATCAGGAGAGCGTGAAGTGTCGCTCACGAGTGGGAAAGGCATGATCGAGGCGCTGAAAGAGCGTGGGCACGACGTCGTGGCCATCGATTTTCATCCTGAACGGGCGAACGAGTTGTTGTCGCTCGAGGCGGATGTCGTCTTGAGTGCGCTTCACGGAAAGTACGGCGAGGACGGCCGCGTCCAGTCGCTACTTGAGATGGCGCAACTTCCGTACACGGGTTCAGGCGTTTTGGCTTCAGCGCTCGCGATGGATAAAGCGCGGGCGAAAATTATCTTTGCGGCAGCGGGGATCCGCGTCGCGCGTGACGTGCTCGTCGAGAGTGCGGACGAGATCGATTTGAAAGTCGCGGAGTGGGGCGGCGAGTTCCCTTGTGTCGTCAAACCGGCGCAGGAAGGGTCGTCGAACGGATTGACGATCGCGATGGACGAGACGATGCTTCGCGACGGGATAGCGAAAGCGTTCGAGTGCGACACGGCCGTGTTGGTCGAACAGTATATTAAAGGGCGCGAGTTGACCGTGCCGGTGCTTGGCAATCGCGGCAACGAGTATGCTCTCCCGGTCATCGAGATCATCCCGAAAAATGAGTTTTACGACTATGAATCGAAGTATACGGAAGGTGGTTCGGTGCACGTCTGTCCGGCCGAACTTCCTGATGCGTTGACGAAAGAAGTGCAAGACGCGGCCGTGCTCGCGCACCGTGCGCTCGGTTGTGCCGGCTATTCGCGTTCAGACTTCCTCGTTTCAGAAGACGGGCTCGCCTATATCCTCGAGACGAACACGCTCCCGGGCATGACGCCGCTCAGCCTGTTCCCGGACAGTGCCCGCACGGTCGGCATCTCGTACGGGGAATTGCTCGAACGTTTCATCGAACTGGCGCTTGAAAACTAAGAAGGGGCTCCCCCTTCTTTTTCTTTTAGAAAACGCTTTCATTATTTTTGTAAAACCCTTTCAAATTGGTCGTGTATCAGCTATACTTTTAAACGAATACGAGGTTGGTTCTTGGGGGAGAATTGACAACTTAGGGGAGGAAACCTTCATGATTACGGATCAAGAAAAAGGTCATCAAAAACGAAAAAACATCCTGGAATCGACACAAGAGGTCATTCACGAGGCGCTTGAGAAACTCGGTTACCCAGAAGAGATGTATGAGCTCTTGAAAGAGCCGCTCCGGATGTTGACCGTTCGCATTCCGGTCCGCATGGACGACGGATCGACGAAAATCTTCACCGGATATCGGGCGCAACATAACGATGCCGTCGGTCCGACGAAAGGCGGGATTCGTTTCCACCCGAGCGTCACAGAAGTGGAAGTGAAGGCGCTATCGGTATGGATGAGCTTGAAGGCCGGGATTGTCGATCTTCCGTACGGCGGAGGGAAAGGCGGGATCGTCTGTGATCCGCGTGAGATGAGTTTCCGTGAAATCGAGCGCTTGAGTCGCGGATACGTGCGGGCCATCAGTCAAATCGTCGGCCCGACGAAAGACATTCCGGCACCGGACGTCTTCACGAACTCACAGATCATGGCGTGGATGATGGACGAATATAGCCGAATCGATGAATTCAACTCGCCAGGTTTCATCACGGGTAAACCGCTCGTTCTCGGCGGTTCGCACGGGCGCGAGACGGCGACGGCCAAAGGGGTCGCCATTATGATTCGTGAAGCCGCTCTCCGTCGTGGGATCGAGTTGAAAGGGGCGCGCGTCGTCGTCCAAGGCTTCGGCAATGCCGGCAGTTTCTTGTCGAAGTTCATGTATGATGCGGGAGCCAAAGTCATTGCCGTCAGTGACGCCTACGGGGCGATTCACGATGAGAACGGTCTTGACATCCCATATCTCCTTGACCGTCGGGATTCGTTCGGGACGATCTCGACGTTGTTCAAAAATACGATCTCCAATCAAGAGATGCTCGAACTCGACTGTGACATTTTAGTTCCGGCCGCCATCGAGAATCAAATCACGGAGACGAACGCGGATAATGTGAAAGCGTCAATCGTCGTCGAGGCCGCGAACGGACCGACGACGAACGAAGCGACACGCATCTTGACGGAGCGTGGCATCCTCCTCGTGCCTGACGTGCTCGCCTCGAGCGGTGGCGTGACGGTCTCATACTTCGAATGGGTACAAAACAACCAAGGGTATTATTGGACGGAAGAGGAAGTGGAAGAAAAACTTGAAAAAGTGCTCGTCCACTCGTTCAATACTGTGTACAATACGTCTTCGGCCCGCAAAGTCGACATGCGTCTCGCCGCCTATATGGTCGGCGTCCGCAAGATGGCGGAAGCGTCTCGCTTCCGCGGCTGGGTCTGAACCGGGCCTATACGAAAAGAGGGAAGACCTGATCCGTCAGGTCTTCCCTCTTTGTCGTTTAGGATGTCACACCGTTTCGCTCCTGAAGCGTCTCGGCGATTGCTTTGCCGTGGAATCGGCCGTTCTCGATGAAGATTTTGTTGGCATCATTTCCTGCGGCGACGACACCGGCGATGAAGAGGCCGTCGACGTTCGTCTCATACGTCGATTCGTTGAACGAAGGGACCCCTGTCTCCTCGTCGATGTCGACACCTGATTCAGCAAACAGGCCGTGATCCGGCAAATACCCGGTCATGGCGAGCACGTGGTCGGTTGCGACACGGTGCTCGACCCCGTGCTGGACGTAGACGACGTGGTCTGCTTCAATGCGGACGATCTCGGCTTCGAGCTCGAGCCTGACTTTTTCGTGGCGAACGAGTGAGTCAAACGCCGGGAGCACCCAAGGCTTGACGGAGGGGCTGTATGCATCTCCACGGTAGAGCACCGTGACGTGCGCTCCTGCCTTCTCAAGTTCGATCGCCGCATCGACGGCCGAGTTTTTGCCGCCGATGACGGTAACGTGTTGACGATAGAACGGATGTGCTTCTTTGAAATAATGCGAGACGTGCGGGAGGTCTTCCCCTGGGACGTCTAGCTTACGGGGGCGTCCGTAATAACCTGTCGCTAAGACGACGAAGTCGGCCTCCCGTTCCATCCTCCCGTGTCGCTCATGAAGGGACGTCACAAGGAAGCGACCGTTGCTCTTATCGACGGAAGTCACCGTTTCAAACGGTCTCACATCGAGGTTTGTCCGGCTCACGACTTCCCGGTAGTAGACGAGTGCATCTTGGCGCCGCGGTTTCAAATCTTTACAGATGAACGGGATGTCCCCGATTTCAAGTAGGTTGGCAGACGAGAAAAATGTCTGGTGGGTCGGATAACGGTAAATCGCGTCGACGATATTGCCGCGTTCGATGACCGTGCATGAGATGCCGACCCGTTCTAATTCGATGGCCGCCGATAGGCCGCAAGGACCGGCACCGACGATAATGGCCTGTTTGTTCAATGAAATCACCTCATCCCCCATTGTATGGAAGCGGGCGGGTGTTGGCAAGTCACTGCTGGAAGCTGAAACTGTGCTCCATGACCGGTTGAGACGACCCCGCCTCGAGTTCGACGAGAAGCCGGAGCCGTGCTTTTTGCGAGTTGAGGCCGTTTGAGAAAATCACCCCCATGTCTTTCAACTGTTTGCCGCCGCCTTCGTAGCCGTATACGTCCTGGACGATCCCGTTGAAGCAACGGCTGACGATGACGACCGGAATATGGGCGACGAGTCGTTCGAGTGCGGGGATGATTGTCGGCGGGACGTTCCCTTGACCGAGTACTTCAAGGACGAGACCGTCATAACCGAGATCGAGAACCGCCTCGAGCAAGTCGGGCTCCATGCCGGCGACGACTTTCAACACGGCGACCCGTTTCGTGATGTGTGGAATCATCTTTGCTTGCCGCGTCATCGGTTGGCTGTAGATGAGAACGTGGTCTTTCGTCACCATCCCGACGTTCCCGAAATGAACGGATTTGAACGTATCGACCGACGAGGTGTGAGTCTTCGTGACGTTGAACGCCGAATGGATCTCGCCATTGAAGACGACGAGCACGCCTTTGCCTCGCGCCGCCTCACTTCGGGCGACACGAAGCGCCGTGATAAGGTTGAACTCCCCGTCTGATCCGATCTCGTTCGAAGAGCGCATCGCTCCCGTCAAGACGATCGGCACTGGGGCGCCGAGCGTGATTTGAAGAAAGTAAGCCGTCTCTTCTAACGTGTCCGTGCCGTGGGTGATGACGACCCCATCATACGTGTCTTGTGTCAATTCTTGGGCGATGAACTGGGCGAGCTCAAGCATCTTTGCCGGCGTCATATGCGGAGACGGGATGTTCGAGAAGTGCTTCGTCGTGATGCGGGCGATGTCGGTCGCTTTCGGCAACGTCGCATCGATCGGGTTAATATCGCTCGGTGAGACGTGGCCTGATCCGGTTTGAGACATCGCGATCGTGCCCCCGGTGTGAATGAGTAATAAATGATTCATACATAAACCTCCAACTTTTTTTGTTCGATTCTTCCATTTTCTAGGCGTTAACTACTTTTTCTTTCGCTCGTTTCAGTGTATGCTTAACGGTAGAGAGGAGAGATGCGTCATGATTGCAATCGCCTTGTCTGCGGTAGCGCCAGGGTTCGCCCTTCTTTCCTATTTTTATTTGCGACATGAATTGGAAGCGGAACCGCTCGGCTATGTGATTCGTTCGTTCGTTGCCGGAGCCATCCTCGTCTTCCCGATCATGTTCATCCAATACGCGCTCGAAGAGGAAGGTGTCCTCACTAGCCCGTTTTGGAAGGCGTTCGTGGCTACCGCGTTGCTTGAAGAGTTTTTCAAGTGGTTCATGATTTATTATACAATATACATACATAAAGTCTTTGATGATTACTACGACGGGATTCTCTATGCGGTCGCCTGTTCACTCGGCTTCGCCACGTTAGAGAATTTTCTATATTTATGGGTGTACGACTCGCTCGAGGTTGCCATATGGCGAGCCGTCTTGCCGGTGAGCGGACACGCCTTGTTCGCGGTGGCGATGGGCTTTTGCCTCGGGCGGGCGAAACATTCGTCACAAGAGCGGCTGTGGCTCTTCATCGCGGTCGCCTCGGCGACACTCATGCATGGGGTGTTCGATTACATCCTGCTCCTCGAACCGACGAACAAAGTACCGGCCGTACTCTATATCGTCGTGTTGTGGATGGTGGCCTTATTGCTCGTCCGTGCCGCTAACCGTTCCAACCGTCGTCAATTTAAATAGTTAAAAGGGGAATTGAGTTTATGTTAAAAGTTGGTCAAGAGTTACGGGTGGAAGTTGAAGGGAGAAACGAAGGCAAGACGAAAATCGCAGCGATCCATGACGATGTCGTTTGGATCGAGTCACCGAGTGAGACGGCGACGCTTAAAACGTTCTTCTTGCATGAAGAAGAAGCACTGCGCGTTTATTTCTTTAAAGGAGAAGACCAACTGTTCGCGTTCGACACTGTCGTCGCGAGGCGGGTGAGCGATGCCCAACTCACGCTCCGTTATGCGTTTGCGCTCCCTAAACCGGAGAAGATCAAACGAGTGCAGCGTCGTGAATATTTACGAGTGCCAGAAATGATCAACGTCACCGTGCTCGCCGAGGATGGACAGGCGTTCCCGGCGTTTGAGACGACATCTCTCGACGTGTCGGCCGGCGGGATGCGCATCGTCGCCAACCGGGCCCCGGTCGAGCTCGATGAATCGCTCATCGTCGTGTTCCGTATCGAGGACGAGCGGGGGGTGCCCCAGACGTTCCGAGTGAAGAGCCGTCTCGTCCGTGTCCACGAGCAGGCTGTCAAAAAGGAACTGTCGCTCTGTTTCGAGAACTTGACGCCGCGCGACCAAGAGACGATTTTACGTTACTGTTTCCGTGCCCAACTTGAGGCGCGTAAACGGACGGGCTCTGTATTTTCTTCACGATAAAAAACTGGTATGATGTTCTCGGAACAAATGACCGAGAGGAGGCGGGTATCGGGAACAGCCGATACCCAATTTTTATGATGAAACCGTTACAGATTGCACTAGATGGACCGGCTGGAGCCGGTAAAAGCACGATTGCTAAAACACTTGCCAAAAAACTAGGTTACGTCTATATCGATACAGGGGCGATTTATCGCGCCGTCACGTATCGGGCGCTCCAAGACGGGATTGGCCTTGAGGACGGGCCGGCGCTCGCTGCGATGATCAACCGCATGGACTTGCGTCTCGTACCGAGCGAGTCCGGGCAACGGGTGTTCGATGGGAGCATCGAAGTGACGGATGAGATCCGCTCCAGTGAAGTGACGAACAACGTCAGCTTCGTAGCCCGTCAACCAGAAGTGCGCGATGCATTGATGGATTTGCAACGTGACCTTGCCCGTGAAGGCGGGATCGTCATGGACGGCCGCGATATCGGGACGCACGTTTTACCGTCTGCGGACTTGAAAGTGTTCATGACCGCCACCGTGGAGGAACGGGCCCGCCGGCGTCACGAAGAGAACGTGTCAAAAGGGATCCCGAGTAATTTCGAACAACTGAAAGAAGAGATCGCCCTCCGTGACAAACGAGACTCAGAACGTGTCGTCGCCCCGCTCCGGCAAGCCGAAGACGCCCATTTCCTCGATACGACCGACTTGTCGATCGACGGTGTCGTCATGGCGATCGAGCAGTTGATGGAGCAGGTGATCAATCGATGAAACCGCTCAACAACGGACCGTTCGGCATGTATCGGCTCACTGTCGGCGTCGTCAATATTATCCGGAAGTTAAGCTTTCGGGTGGAGTATGTCGGCCGCGAAAACGTCCCGCTCGACGGGTCGATGATCGTCTGTTCGAACCACCAATCAAACTGGGACCCGGTCTTGTTGGCCGGGGCCATGCCGAAAGAGCGTCAGCTTCGTTTCTTTGCTAAAAAAGAGCTGTTCGACGTCCCGGTATTGAAACACATTTTGAACCGTTCCGGTCAAATCCCGGTGTCGCGCGGGGAAGGAGATCGCCAGGCGCTCCGCGTCGTCCTTCAAAAGTTGAAGGACGACGAGGTCATCTCGATCTTCCCGGAAGGCACCCGCTCAAAAGATGGGACGCTCGGTAAAGCGCAGGCCGGTGTCGGGTTCTTTGCGCTTCGTTCCGAGGCGGCTGTTCTGCCGATTGCGATTATCGGCGAGTACAAGTTCCGCCAACGGTTGAAAGTCGTCATCGGCGAACCGATCGATTTGTCTGCATTGAAAGCAAACAAAGCGAGCGCACAAGTCGCAGCCGACTTGATCATGGCCCGGATCAATGGATTGTACAACGAGCATTCACGGAACGTTCGATAAATTCAGGTTTAATCTGTTGCGAGGAAAGGTACTAATCTGATAACACCTTGACAAATCTTCGGAATTATAAGAAGTTTATACTAGGTGTTAAGCGCCTTTGGGCGCTCCTTTTTGTACTCATCGTGAGGGGGTAGTGTTGGAATGGTCGAAGAAATGAAAGATATGCCTGATTTTGAAATTAATCGAGGTCAAATCGTGACCGGTACAGTCGTCAAAATCGAGGACAAACAAGCGTTAATCGATATCGGTTACAAGACTGAGGCGATTTTGCCAATCAGCGAAGTATCAAGCATGCATTTAGACGATTTAAACGAATCACTCCATGTCAACGACGAAATCCGTGTCAAAGTGAAGAAAGTCACGGATGAAGAGGTTGTCGTATCGAAGAAAGACGTGGATGCCGAGGCAGCTTGGGATCAAATCGTCGAAAAGTACGAATCAGGTGAAGTATTCGAAGTCATGGTCAAAGACAAGGTCAAAGGCGGTCTTGTCGTCGATATCGGGATCCGTGGGTTTATCCCGGCCTCGCTCGTCGAAAGTCATTTCGTCGAGGACTTCTCATCATACTTGCATAAACCAATCACGGTCAAAGTCGTTGAAATCGACCGTGAGAAAAATCGTGTCATTCTCTCGCACAAAGCGGTCGCTGAAGCAGAGATGAGTGCGAAAAAATCCGAGACGCTCGAAGCGCTCGAAGTCGGACAAATTATCGAAGGAACAGTCCAACGTCTTACCGACTTTGGTGCGTTCGTTGATATCGGTGGCGTCGACGGGCTCGTCCACATCTCGGAGATGGCGCACAGCCGTGTCGAGAAACCGAGCGATGTCGTGACAGAAGGCGATAAAGTCAAAGTGAAAGTGCTCGGCCTTGACCTCGACAACGAGAAAGTGAAGTTGTCGATCAAAGAAACGCAACCGGGTCCTTGGGAATCGGTCGAAGGCAAGATCCAACCTGGTGATGTCATCAGCGGGAAAGTGAAACGTCTCGTCACGTTCGGTGCGTTCGTCGAAGTCGCCCCGCAAGTCGAAGGGCTGCTCCACATCTCGCAAATCGCGAACCGTCATATCGCGACACCTTCTGAGGTGCTATCAGAGGGGCAAGAAGTGAAAGTGAAAGTGCTCGACGTCCATCTTGACGAGAAAAAGATTTCCCTCTCGATGCGTGCGCTCGAGTCAGCCGAAGCTTCACACGACGAAGACCAGGCTCTCCTTGATGAATACAGTGACCAAGGGGGATTCTCCGTCTCTGAACTCACGGGCGAAGAGTCTTCGGACGATTCTAAATAAGACGGTCGTTCAAGCGGGAGCCAGACTCCCGCTTCTTTTTGTATGGTCACCGAATTTCCGCTGTGATATGATAGTACAGTTGCATATTAGAAACGACTATTTATTGAATGAAAGTTAGAGGTGTTTTTATGGGAATTCCAGCAGTGGCCATCGTAGGCCGCCCGAACATTGGGAAATCCACGATTTTCAACCGGATTATCGGTGATCGCGTGTCGATCGTCGACGATAAGCCGGGTGTGACACGCGACCGTATTTACGGGACGGGTGAGTGGCTGAACCGCAAGTTCCACTTAATTGATACAGGAGGGATCGAGGTCGGCGACGAGCCGATTCTCGTCCAGATGCGTCACCAAGCCGAGCTTGCCATCGATGAGGCGGACGTCATCATCTTCATGGTAAACGGACGGGAAGGCATCACGGCAGCCGATGAGGAAGTCGCGAACTTATTGTTCCGTTCGAACAAGCCGATCGTACTCGCCGTCAACAAAGTCGACAACTTCGAAATGCGTGATCTCATGTATGAGTTCTACTCGCTCGGATTTGGCGATCCGTTCCCGATCTCGGGAACACACGGACTCGGTCTCGGTGATTTGCTCGACAAAGTGTTCGAGCTCGCGCCAGACAAAGACGAGTACGAGTACAACGAAGACGTCATTCGCTTCTCCCTCATCGGACGGCCGAATGTCGGAAAATCAAGTTTGACGAACTCGATTCTCGGAGAAGAACGTGTCATCGTCTCGGACGTGGCCGGTACGACGCGCGACGCGGTCGATACGCCGTTCACGCGGGACGGCCAAGAGTACGTCATCATCGATACGGCCGGGATGCGAAAGCGCGGTAAAGTATACGAGTCGACGGAACGTTACAGTGTCATGCGTGCCCAAAAGGCGATCGAACGATCAAATGTCGTCCTCGTCGTCCTTGACGGCGAAGAAGGTATCATCGAGCAAGACAAACGTGTCGCCGGACTCGCCCATGAGGCGGGCAAGGCAATCGTCATCGTCGTCAACAAATGGGACGCCGTCGAGAAAGACGACAAGACGATGAAAAAGATGGAAGAAGAAATCAGAAAAGAGTTCTTGTTCCTCGACTATGCCCCGATCGTCTTCTTGTCGGCGCTCACGTCAAAACGGTTGCAGACGCTCCTTCCGGTCATTAACGAAGTGGCCGAGTCGCATCGTCGCCGTATTTCGACGAGCGTGTTGAACGATGTCATCGTCGACGCCGTCGCGATGAACCCGACACCGACGGACAAAGGGCAACGACTCAAGATCAACTATGCGACGCAAGTGGCCATCGAGCCGCCGACGTTCGTATTGTTCGTCAACGACCCAGAGTTGCTCCACTTCTCGTATAAGCGTTATCTAGATAACCAGATTCGCCGCGCGTTTGATTTTACCGGGACTCCGGTTCACATCGTGGCTCGTCAGAAAAACTAGTGATGGGGGTGCCTCATATGGCAAAAGTAGCTGTCATCGGCGCAGGAAGTTGGGGAACGGCGTTATCGCTCGTCCTCGCTGACAACGGTCATGACGTATTGCTCTATGGTCGTGAGGAAGATCACGTCGAAGAGATCAACATGTCGCATACGAATACGACGTATTTGAAAGACGCACCGTTGCCGGAATCGATCCGGGCAACGACCGACTTGAAAGAGGCGATTGCCGGACGAACGATCATCTTTCTCGTCGTCCCGAGCTCAGCGATCCGACCGGTCTCCAAGGAGTTGAATACACTTCTCACGGAACCGGCCGTCATCGTCCATGCCGCCAAAGGGATTGAACCGAAGACGCATAAACGTCTGTCTGAGATCATCGCTGAAGAGGTCGCGCCTTCAAAACGGCGCGCCATCGGGGTGTTGACCGGTCCGACCCACGCCGAAGAAGTGGCCGTGCGCAAACTGACGACGATCACGATCGCGTGTGAAGATTTAGACGTCGCCGACGAGATTCAAGAACTGCTCACGAACGATCAGTTCCGCGTCTATTTGAACTCGGACGTCATCGGAGCGGAGTATGGCGGTGCGCTCAAAAACATCATCGCCCTCGCCGCTGGGATGACCGATGGGCTCGGGTATGGGGATAATGCGAAAGCTGCCCTCATGACACGAGGGATCGTCGAGATCGCTCGGCTCGGTGTGAAGCTCGGGGCCAACCCGGCCTCGTTCTCCGGCTTGACCGGTATCGGTGACTTGATCGTCACGGCCACGTCGCAACATAGTCGCAACTGGCGTGCCGGGAACGCGATCGGGCGCGGTGAGAAGCTTGAAGACGTGCTCGGTCAAATGGGGATGGTCGTCGAAGGCGTCCGTGCCTGTGAGGCGGCACATACGCTCGCCCGCGAGGCCGGCGTCGAGATGCCGATCACCGAAGCGCTCTATAACGTGCTGTTTGAAGGCAAGAGCCCGCATGATGAAGTGAAAAAGTTGATGAGACGCCCGCAAAAGCATGAAATGGAAGAAGTCTTCCATTTCGAGGGTGACGAAGAAGTGAGGGACTGACGTTTTCGTTCAGTTCCTCGCTTTTTTTTGCTACACTAATGAACGGAGAGAGAATTATAGAGAAAGTCGAGGGGATAGACGTGACACCGTCACTTATCAAGATGTGGATTTCATTCGCAGGCATCGGGGCGTTCGCGATTGCCGCACTCATGGTGGCCGTGAGCCATACGAAGCTTTCAGGCTGGTTCGCGACACTCGTACGAATCATTGCATTCGTTATTTTTTTATTCGGGACGCTCATTATGATTTATGTGGTCGCCTCGGGACCGACGGGAGGGTAAACTGTTGAAACGAATGTTATTAACTGTCAGCCTGCTGGCGGTGACCGTGCTGAGTGGTTGCATGTTCCCGCAGACGAGCCGCGTCGACAACGTTCCATATGATGACCAGTTGCGGTCCGTGCAGACGGCCGTCGACTCGTTCAAAGAGACGACCGGCGTATTACCGATCAAGACAAAACCGGCCGAGACGCCGCTCATGGAGCGGTACCCGATTGAATTTGGCCGCCTCGTCCCGGGCTATATGGCCGATCCACCGGCGAACAGCTTCGAAGGGGGCGGGCTGTTCTTATACGTGCTCGTCGACGTTGAGACCGACCCGACCGTGAAACTGATCGATTTACGTGTGACGGAGCGGCTGCAACAGTTGCAGACGAATATCAACTCGTTCCGCATCAAGGAAGGCAAGTTCCCGTTTGACGGATCGCTCGGAAAAAACCAGTTCACAATCAACTACGACCTCGTCTTCGTCGCCGAGGAACCAAAAATACCAAGCCCGTACACGGATAACGAGTTACCGATCTACGTGGACGGGAGCGGACAATTATTTGTCGACTACCGGGCCGACGTTGAAGCGGCGCTCGAAAACACGGATGTGACGCCGGAAGTCGGTGAGGATATTCGGTATTTGCTCTATAATGATTCACCATTCGCCCCGGCTTATTCGCAAGGCTATACGATAAATGAACAAGGCGACGTCGAATTTTTAAACAACTGATCGACGAAGCGTCGTGAATATGGGCTTTTCACTTAAAAAATGTTGTCATATCAACGTTTGTACGATATGATTAATCCCGTAAACTCTCTGTGAGAGGAGGTGAATCGTGATGAACAAGACTGAATTGATCCAAGCAGTTGCTGAAAAAGCCGAAGTTTCTAAAAAAGAAGCGACGACAGTTGTAGAAGCTACATTTGAATCAATCACTGAAGCACTCCAAAACGGTGAGAAAATTCAATTGATCGGTTTTGGTACTTTTGAAGTTCGTGAGCGTGCTGCCCGTAAAGGTCGCAACCCACGTACGAAAGAAGATATCGAAATCCCTGCGAGCAAAGTCCCTGCCTTCAAAGCAGGTAAAGCGCTCAAAGACGCGGTCAAATAATAGGCATTACATAAGTCGCCGAAAGGCGGCTTTTTTTGTGTCCGTTTACGAGTTCACATGGCGTGAATGTGACGAAAATGTGCTATACTATGTCAGAATGACAACGAAGAGGACGAGGGGGAATAGCATGGAACAGTGGACAAACGAAAGCGTTGTCACCGACCTTGCTCGTCAAATCGAACAACGCATGACGCATCCGTATTTGACGAGACACGATATTGTGCCCGCAGTCGACATGCCTTTACTTCGTTGGATGGTCGAACTGATTGACAACGAATCAACTGAAGAGCGGCAACTCGTGCTCGCCACTTACTTTGCGCATCAGGCACTCGAGCTCCACGATCAAGTAAAGGATTGTCCGAACGGTTCTCTCGAGCGCCAGTTGAACGTGCTCGCCGGGGACTTCGCATCGGCTCAATTTTATAAAATATTAGCACTGTTCCCGGCCGACTACAGCAATCGCTTCGGACGGACGGTCCAACTCGTCAACGGTGCAAAGTGTACGCTCGCTTTGGACGACGACATATCGGTCGCGACATGGATGGAAGCGAACTTTGGGTTGGTCAAGACGTTTTCTGAAGTGATCGGTCAATCTTATTTGACGTCGTTCGGGAAGCAAGTCATCGAACAAAAGGCAACAAGACTGCGCCAAGAACAACGAGAACAGCTATCGACGCTTCTTGCGCATGCTGTCGCTTAGAACGGAAAGGATGTTACGTGTTGCAACCGAAAGAAAAAGAGCAAAAAGTATATGACGTGTTTCAATCAATTTCACCGAGTTACGATACGATGAACTCGATCATCAGCTTTCGTCTCCATAAATGGTGGCGCAGAGCCACGATGCGGCGGATGCAAGTGTTTCCAGGAGCCAAATGTCTTGATGTTTGTTGCGGGACGGCCGATTGGACGATTCAACTCGCCGCGGCGGCGGGCAACACGGGCGTCGTCAAAGGACTCGATTTTTCTGAGAATATGCTCGCGGTCGGAAACGAAAAAGTCGCGGACATGCCGACAATCGAACTCATTCACGGGAATGCGATGGCGTTGCCTTTCGGCGATGACTCGTTTGACTATGTGACGATCGGGTTTGGTTTGCGCAACGTCCCGGATTACATGACGGTGCTCCGCGAGATGCATCGCGTCTTGAAACCTGGAGGGACGGTCGTCTGCCTCGAGACGAGCCAACCGACGGCGCCGCTCTTCAGTGAGTTGTATCGGTTTTATTTCGGGACGGTCATGCCTCTTTTTGGGAAACTGTTCGCCGGTTCATACGACCAATACAAATGGCTGCAAGAATCGACCGATGAGTTTCCGGACCGATTGACGCTCAAACGGATGTTCGAAGAGGCAGGTTTCGAGCAAGTCGAAGTGAAGCCGTTCTCCGGCGGTGCATGTGCCATGCACCTAGGAAAGAAGTGGTGACCGATGTCTTTGAAGCGACTGTATCGTCACATGAACCGCGAAATCGACCAAATCGATCGTTTCTTGTCAACCCGGATCCATACGGATCATCCGGTCATTGATGCGGCCTCGAGACAACTGCTCGACGCCGGCGGCAAACGGATCCGGCCCGCGTTCGTCCTGTTGAGCGCTGCCTTCGGACAAGATAACGATATTCGTTTGACAAAAGTGGCGGCCAGTCTCGAACTCATTCATATGGCGTCGCTCGTTCATGATGACGTCATCGACGACGCTACGCTCAGGCGCGGCAAGCCGACGGTCATGGAACGTTACGATGAGCGTGTCGCCATGTATACGGGGAACACGTTGTTTGGCGAGGCGATCCGTCTCGTCTCAGAGGTCGATTCGCCGGAAGTGATGCAAATCATGGCCGAAACGATGGAGCTGATTTGTATTGGGGAAATCAACCAAATCCAAGATCAATACGACTGGGCGCAATCCCCGAAACGCTATTTGGATCGGATCGCCCGCAAGACGGCGCTTCTGATCGAGACGAGCTGTGCGGCCGGTGCCGTCGTCTCTGGAGCTTCGCCTGATGTGGTCAAACAGCTTCGGTTGTTCGGTTATGATATCGGCATGGCGTTCCAAATGACGGACGACCTCCTCGATTTCACCGCGAAAAGTTTTCAGCTTGGCAAACCGGTCGGTGAAGATTTAAAGCACGGACATAAAACGTTGCCGCTCTTTTATTCAGCGGAAGATCCTTTGTTTTATGATCGTTTGAAACAAGTCACCCAGACGTCCGGATACGAGTTGACCCAAGCGCTCGTGCGTGAAGTGCAACGAAACGGGACGCTCGAACGGAGTCAGCGGACGATCGATCGCTATGTCCGCCGGGCGATCGAGCGGCTTGAGCCGTTACCTGACGTACCGGACAAACGTTCGCTCATTGAAATCGCCGAATATATCGGCAAACGAAAATGGTGATTTGAGTGTTGTAACCCCTTTCAATAATGGGAGTGACCGTGTAAACTGATAGAGTACATGGTACACACATTGATTTAGGGGGATTAGGGGAATGGAAAAGACATTTTTAATGGTAAAGCCTGACGGAGTCGCACGCGGTTTGATCGGGGAAATCATCTCGCGTTTCGAGAACAAAGGGTACACGTTGAACCGTCTCGAGATGCTGACGCCGACAAAAGAAATCGCAGAAGCACACTATGAGGAACATAAGGAAAAACCGTTCTTCGGAGAACTCGTCGCCTTTTTAACGTCAGGTCCTGTCGTGGCGATGGAGTGGGAAGGCGAGAATGTCATCGCCGTCTCGCGCATGATGATCGGGAAAACGAACCCGCTCGATGCACAGCCGGGGACGATTCGCGGTGATTTGGCCTCGACGATGTCTCAAAACGTCATCCACGGGTCCGATAGCTTAGAGAGCGCCGAGCGCGAACTGCCGCTTTGGTTTGCCTCTGAAGCATCACACGTTTCATGACGAGGAAAGGGACGGGGCCGCCTGTCCCTTTTTCTATTGGCATTAAAGCGCTTTCGCCGCTACGCGTTTGGACATATAGAAGATGAGAAAGAATTGAGGTTGGAACTGGTGATAAATGATTATGCCATCTTCGTGAAGAAGTTTTATATGAAATCTGGAATCGACTTGAATTTATATAAGGAAGCACAAATGAAACGCCGGATGATCGCCCTCCGGGAGAAGAAAGGCTACGCCACGTTCATCGAGTACTTTAAGGCGATGGAAGCGGATCGCGGGCTTTACGACGAGTTTCTCGACCGCATGACGATCAACGTCAGCGAATTTTACCGAAATCCGATTCGGTGGGAACAGCTCGAGACGGACATCTTGCCCGAATTGATTCGGAAGAGCCAAGGGAAGCTCCGTGTGTGGAGCGCGGCTTGTTCGACCGGAGAAGAGCCTTACTCACTCGCGATGTTGTTATCCAAACATTTGTCACCTGCCCAGTTCTCGATCACGGCGACGGACTTAGACGACGTGGTGCTCGAAAAAGCGCAGCAAGGGAAGTACCATGAACGCGCCCTCGTCGATTTGCCGGACGAGTTTCGGCAACGTTACTTCACGAAGCGCGGTGACGATTATTACATCACGGAAGATATTAAGAAGCTGGTCACGTTTAAAAAACATAATTTGCTCGCTGACCTGTATGAGCGCAACTTTGATTTGATCGTCTGTCGCAACGTCTTGATTTATTTCACCGAGGAAGCGAAAGAGAAAGTGTATAAATCGTTCCATCGGTCATTGCGGCCGGGCGGCATGCTGTTTGTCGGCGGGACCGAGCAAATCTTCCAACCGAAGCGCTACGGCTATCGGATGAAGCAAAGTTTCTTTTACGAAAAATTTGAAGAGTGAGGTGTCGCGTATGCGTTATTTGACGGCAGGAGAGTCACACGGACCAGGTTTGACCGTCATTGTCGAAGGAGTGCCGGCCGGGCTAGACGTTGATATCGATGCAATCAATCGAGAGCTGAAAAAACGACAATCGGGCTACGGACGGGGCCGACGGATGCAAATCGAGTCTGACCGCGTCGAAGTCAAAGCCGGGATTCGTCACGGGCGAACGACAGGCGCCCCGATCTCGTTTTGGATTGAGAACAAAGATCACACCCATTGGCGTAACGTCATGCAGGCCGAGCCGATCGCGGACGATCTCGAAGTGAAGCGGCGCGTCGTCCGACCGCGGCCGGGTCACGCCGATTTGGTCGGAGGACTCAAATATGACCACCGGGACTTGCGTGACGTGCTTGAACGTTCGAGCGCCCGCGAGACGGCGGCGCGCGTCGCCGTCGGTGCCCTCAGCAAGCAGTTGCTCGCAGCGGTTGACATGACCGTGTTCAGCTATGTGAACGTGATCGGCGGCGTCGAAGCGGAACAAACGGATGCCGATTCGAAAGAAGCGTTGATGGCGATGGTCGAGGCTTCGCCGGTGCGGACGTTCGACGCTGACGCCGCTGAAAAGATGATGCGATTGATTGACGAGGCGAAAGCTGCGGGCGACTCGCTCGGCGGCGTCGTCACGACGGAAGTGCACGGTGTCATCCCGGGACTCGGTTCATACGTCCAATATGACCGAAAGCTCGACGCGAAAATCGCCCAGGCGGTCATGAGTGTCAATGCCATCAAAGGCGTCGCGTTCGGTGACGGCTTCGACATGGCGTTTCGTCCTGGTTCAGAAGTGATGGACCCGATCGCATACGACGATACCGGTTATACGCGAATGTCCAACCACCTCGGCGGTTTCGAGGGTGGGATGACGACCGGAATGCCGATCGTTTGTAAGGCCGTCATGAAGCCGATCCCAACGCTTTATAAGCCGCTCCCGTCGGTCGATATCGAGACGAAAGAAGCGTTCCTCGCTCAAATCGAACGAAGTGACGCCTGTGCCGTACCAGCGGCTTCCCTCGTCGTCGAGGCGGTCGTCGCGTTCGAACTCGCCCGCGAACTGTGCGAGACGTTCGGGCATGACACGGTTGAACGGATTCAAAGCCGGGTCGCGACGTACCGTGAGGAGATTCGCACATGGTGACGATTCGAATCGATGCCTCGAGCCCATATGAAGTGACGATTGAACGCGGTGATGCCTGGCTCGACCGCGTTCCTTATTTTTCGTGCTCGACCGTCTGGGTCGTGACCGATGAGACGGTCGACGAACGACACGGTGCCTCGTTGCGCCGTCGCCTCGCGGCCGTTCATCCGTCAGTCGTCTGGTCGGTCGTGCCCCCTGGGGACGGTTCGAAGTCGCTCGAGACGATCGAACGTCTCGTCACAGAAGGACTTTCGGCCGGGTGTGACCGGGGAACGCTCATCCTCGCCTTTGGCGGAGGGATGGTTGGTGACTTGGCCGGTTTTCTTGCGAGCGTCTATATGCGAGGCGTCCGCTACGTGCAAGTACCGACAACGATTTTGGCCCACGATTCGGCAGTAGGCGGCAAAGTTGCGGTGAACCATCCGCTCGCCAAAAACGCGATCGGTGCCTTTTACCAACCGGTCGGGGTCCACTATGACGTCACACTTCTTGAGACGCTCGCCGATCGAGAAGTGTTGAGCGGACTAGGCGAGCTGATCAAGCACGCCTACTTGTCCCGTTACGTCCTTGATGAGTCGTTCGAAGAGGAACTATTCGCGGCACTTGAGACAGGCCGTCTCGATTGGACGATCTGGCTCGCCCGCGGGATCGAGGTGAAACGATGCATCGTCGAAACGGATGAACGAGAACAAGGCGTGCGCGCCTGGCTCAATTTCGGTCATACGTTCGGGCACGCGCTCGAATCGGTCGAACAGTATCGACTCGCCCACGGTGAGGCCGTCCTATATGGGATGGTGTACGCGTTTCTTGTCGCCGGCGACGTGCGGCGGGCCGAGGTGCTCGCGACGTGGATCAAACAGCATGATGTCACGCCGATAAATTGGCAACCGTTTGATGTGTATGCGACGAAAATGAAGCGAGACAAGAAAAATCGTGACGGCCACGTGCGCTTCGTCTTGCTCGGTGAACGTGTCACGGTCGAACCGGTCACGCAGGCACGGCTCGAGGCCGTATTCAACCAAATGAAAGGGTGGATGCATAATGGGATTGAACGGAACAATTCGTGTACCGAGCGATAAATCGATCACACATAGGGCCATCATGTTCGGGGCGGTCGCGGACGGGCGCACGGTCGTATTGAAACCGCTGCTCGGGGAGGACTGTCGGTCGACGATCGAAGCCGTCCGTCGTCTCGGTGCTACGGTCGAAGAACTGGCGGACGAACTCGTCATCACGGGTGTACGGACGCTTGAAGCGGCGACACTCGACTGCGGGAACTCGGGAACGACGATGCGTCTGTTGACCGGCTTGTTGGCCGGCTATGACGGGGAATTTGTGTTAACGGGCGACGCCTCGCTCTCAAAGCGGCCGATGCGCCGTGTGACGGCGCCACTCCGCCAAATGAAGGCGAAGATTGACGGGGACCACGCCCCGCTACGTGTCACCGGGGGGCGTTTGCACGGGATCGACTATACGCTTCCCGTCGCGAGTGCCCAAGTAAAGTCGGCCGTCCTATTGGCGGGGCTCCGGGCTACCGAAGAGACGATCGTACGCGAGCCGATGTTGTCGCGCGACCATACCGAACGGTTGTTGCCGTTGTTCGGTGGGAACGTCACGATCGGAGAAGAGAATGGCGTTCGCCTCATCCGGGTCATGCCGTCACAGCTCACGGGCACGGCGGTGACGATTCCGGCGGACCCATCATCGGCCGCATTCTTGTGGGCCGGGGCCGCGATTATCGCGAACAGCCGGGTGACGACGACCGACGTCTGTTTGAACGAGACGAGAATCGGGTTCTTGCGGACGCTTGAGAAAATGGGGGCGAACGTTGAGATCGACCGCGTCCGGCCACTGGGGGAAGAGACGGTGGCGGACGTGACCGTATCGACGAGCGACCTTCATGGTGTCGAGTTGTCAGGCGCTGCCATCCCGCATCAAATCGATGAGCTGCCGTTATTTGCGCTCGTCGCCTCCCAGGCGTCGAGCCCGTCGGTCGTTCGTGACGCAGCCGAGCTTCGGGTGAAAGAGACCGATCGCATCGTGACGGTCGTGACGGAATTACGGGCGCTCGGGATCGACATTCACGAAACAGAGGACGGCTTTATCGTCAACCCTAGTCAAGTCCGAGGTGGCCGCGTGATGGCCCACGGCGACCACAGGCTGTCGATGATGTTGCAAGTGGCCGCCCTCTTGACCGAGGAGACGGTCGAAATTGAAGGAATGGAAGTCTCGGACGTCAGCTACCCGCATTTCCGTGACGATTTACAACGGCTCGACCGTGAGATAGAATAACGTCAATAGCAGTTGTCGGTAGGAGGAAGATAGGATGTTAGATGAAACAGAATTAAACCATATCATTAAGATGCTTGAGACAGGCGAGACCGAACACGCCCTCATGCACCTCGAGGCGCTCGAGAAAGACGGTTCGGATGAGGACCGGCTCGCCATCGCCGACTTGTATCTCGAGCTCGGCCTCGCCGATCGTGCCGTGAACTTGCTCGCGGCGCTTTACGTCGATTATGCGGGCAACCCGCACGTCGCCTTGTCGCTCGCGGAAGCGTACCTCGACAGTGACCGTGAAGAGGAAGCAATCGCCGTGCTTGAGAAGATCGAAGCGACGGACAAGGAAGCTCACGTCCGAAGCCTCGTCTTGCTCGCCGACTTATATCAATCCCAAGGACTCGATGAAGTCGCCGTCAAAAAATTGATGGAGGCGCTCGAGGCGAACCCGGACGAGCCGCTGCTCGTCTACGGACTTGCCGAACTGTACGCCTCGATCGGCTCATTCGAACAGGCGGTCCCGCTGTATGCGCGCTTGCCGCATTTGAGACTGCCGGAAGAGATCGACTATCAAGCCGACTACGCCGAGGCGCTCACGATGATCGGCTCGTTCGAAGAGGCGCTCGATGAGTTCGAGAAGACGAAAGACCGCAACTTGAACACGGTGTTCGGGCACGCCATGACGGCGCATCGAATCGGCCGTGACGAAGTGGCTGTCAAGCAGTTCGAGGAACTACGGACGATGGACCCTGACTTCACGTCGCTCTATTTGCCGTATACAGAAGCGCTCGAGTCGCTCGGTCGAATCGACGAGGCACTCGAGATGATCGGGCAAGGCATCGATCGTGACGATTATAACGACGAGTTGCGGACGGTGAAAGCGAAGCTGTACCTACGCCAAAGTCGAGTCGACGAAGCGGTCACGGAGTTGCGCGAAGCGCTCGCATTGAACCCGGAATCGCTTGAAGCGACGGAACTGCTCTTGTCGGTGTTATTTGAAGCGGGCGACATGGAAGCGGTCATCGAGACGATCGATGCGCTCGAGGATCATTCGACGTCGCCGCTCATGACATGGTATAAAGCGAAAGCGGCCTATGAGCTTGAAGTGTATGACCAAGCCGTCATGTTATATACGTCGATTGAAGACGTTTACAAAGAGGACGTGTCATTTGCGATGGAATGGGCTACACTGTTAGTAGAAGAAGGACAGCGAGACAAGGCACAACGAGTGCTCGAGCAAACGCTTGCGCTCTCCGTCGACGTGGACGACCGCCAAGTGCTTGAAGAGCGGCTCGATCAATTGACGGACCGTGATTAATCGATATAAAGGAGATGGGGTCATATGGTGGAGCGGAAAAAGAATTTCTTGAAGCGATTTCTCGCTCATCATACGCTTCGTAAACGAGAGGCCAAATGGATTATCGATTACTGGCTCAGACATCCGGAGAAACTCGGTAACGTCCACTTCGTGACGAACGCCTCGGTGTCCCCAAGGAGTCTCGTCATGACGGCTTATGGATTTGATGGGGAGCCGTTCCGATACCGGCGCGGCGATCTCGTCACCGTCAATCCGGAGAAGGCGTATCATGACATCCGCCTTCATGACGGGGCGATCTACGTCGAACTCAACTTTCAAGGCATGATGATCGATGAGAGTTGGGTCGACATCGTCGAGCCGAACCCGTTCGAACCGGTCGCCGAAGTGAGGGACGAAGTGTCGACATCGGCCCAGACCGTCATTCGTGCTTCCGTCGCCCAGTTTGAAGAAGAGCGGTTGCTCGTTGAGATCGACGAGGCGCTCGACCGTCGCGACGAGAAGTTGTTTCGGAATTTGACGAGCAAGCTCCATCAAGTCAGGGCTTCAAAATTATTTTAGAAAAAACAAGCGCTTCCGTTATGGGTTGCGCTTGTTTTTTGGTATATTAATGACGTAGGAATACACAATAATTTCACATTTCGTTCATAAGTTTGAACAAGCAATGAACGAAGGTGCGATACAATAGACATGATGAATCATGTCTAGAGAGGAGGGTGAGGATGAGGTTCGATAGTCAAGATGCGAAACGTTCATTGACTGAGCGTCAATACGTCGATACGCTCATCGTTCCACTCGCAGAATTGGCGTTTGATGACGAGATGATCCGCAAGGCCGAAAGTTATGAGGTCGTCCAGGCGGTAGCGCTCGAGACCGAACGACAGCTCTCTGGACGGACGATGCTAAGCCCGACGATCAGTTACGTGGACGTAGAGGCCGGTCACTCGTTAAGCCAGGCGGTCCACGACAAGGCGACGGCGTCGGGGTTCACACACGTGTTGTTCATCTCTTCAGACGTTCGCTTCAAAGCGTTCGAGTTACCGATTATTTTCGTGCCGCCGCTTGCTTTAAAAGGCATGTCGGCCGAGCAGTCGCATACGATGGTTCAAAATTTTGCGACGCAAGTCATCACCGAGCTTTCGGGCCGTTGGATGGCGACATGAAGCGGTTGACGTAGAGGTTTTATTGATATACTATTTTGTTGAGTGAGAAATTTTTGTGAAGAATGCATAAAGAATTATGGGGTTATGCACACGAACGAGGGGGGAACGAAATGGCTCAAAAAGGGTCAAAAGTCACACGCCGTCAGTTCTTAACGTACACGCTGACTGGAGTAGGTGGCTTTATGGCGGCAACATTGATCAGTCCGATGGTCAACTTTGCGATCGATCCGGTACTCAAAAAAACGGATGCGGGCGACAAAGTGCGAGTTATGAGTCTCGATGACATCACGACTGAGCCGCAACGTGTCGACTTTAAAAAACAAACGCAAGACGCTTGGTATGAATTTGAAGAAACGCTTTCGGCATGGGTCTTCAAAGATGAGAGTGGAGAGGTTATTGCCCTATCTCCAATCTGTACGCACTTAGGCTGTCAAGTAGGTTACGGCGGCGATCCGACGCGCCCGACAGAATTCTTCTGCCCGTGTCATTTCGGACGTTATACGAAAGACGGGACGAACATTCCAGGTACGCCTCCGACATCACCACTTGCCCGTTATGAAAAAGAAGAAAAAGAGGGCTTCCTATACTTGGGCAGTCCAGTCACACAGTTGTGAGAGGGGGAATAGTCGATGTTACAAAAGATTTATGATTGGGTCGATGAACGCGTCGACATCACGCCGTTATGGCGCGACATCGCTGACCATGAAGTTCCAGAACACGTCAACCCTGCCCATCACTTTTCAGCATTTGTTTATTGCTTCGGCGGTTTGACATTCTTCACGATCGTCATTCAAATCCTGTCAGGGATGTTTTTGACGATGTACTACGTTCCAGATATCATCAACGCGCACGCGTCGGTGTATTACTTGCAAAATGAGATCGCACACGGTCAAATCGTCCGTGGGATGCACCACTGGGGTGCGTCGGTCGCCATCGTCATGCTGTTCTTACATACGCTCCGCGTATTCTTTACCGGATCGTATAAGAAGCCGCGCGAGCTCAACTGGGTTGTCGGCGTCCTATTGTTCTTCGTCGTCTTGGCGCTCGGTCTCACAGGTTACTTGTTACCATGGGACATGAAAGCGTTGTTCGCGACGAAAGTTACGCTTCAGATTGCAGAGAGTGTCCCGGTCATCGGTGGCATCGCTAAGACGCTTCTCGCCGGTGGCGAGATTGTCGGTGCGCGGACGCTCACGAACTTCTTCGCCGTTCACGTCTTCTTCTTGCCGGCGGCCTTGTTCGGACTTCTCGGAGCTCACTTCTTGATGATTCGTAAACAAGGAATTTCTGGACCGCTCTAAGCCGGTACGAGGAAAAAAGGGGGAGAAACGATATGCATCGCGGTAAAGGGATGAAATTTGTGACCGACTCTCGAGTGGGAATCTCGAATCGGAAACAAAATATTGCGAAAGACTATTCAGAATACCCAGGACGCACCGAAGCGTTCTGGCCGAACTTCTTGCTGAAGGAGTGGATGGTCGGATCGGTCTTCTTGATCGGATTCATCGCTTTGACAATCGTCGAGGCACCACCGCTCCAAAATATCGCCGATCCAACGAACACGTCATACATTCCGCTTCCGGACTGGTATTTCTTGTTCTTGTATCAATTGCTCAAATATCAATTCGCAGCAGGAGATTGGATCTTGCTCGGGACGGTCATCATGCCGGGCGTCGCGTTCACCGCGCTTTTGATCGCGCCATGGCTTGACCAAGGACTTGAACGTCGCCCGGCGAAACGACCGGTCGCGGTCAGTTTCATGTTGCTCGGTGTCCTCTCGATCGTCTACTTGACGTGGGAATCGGTACAAACGACGCACTGGGACCAAGTCCATGAGCAAGGAATCCTCGTCGTACCGGGTGAAGGTCCGGAAATCGACACGGCGGCGCCAGGTTATGAGATTTACTCGGCCCAGTCTTGTGTCAACTGTCACGGTCAAAACCTTGAAGGTGGCGCAGCAGCTCCACCGCTCGTCGGTACAGCGTATACGGCTGAAGAAATCGCTGAAATCTCGGTCAACGGGATCGGGGCGATGCCAGCCGGACAATGGGACGGTTCGGACGAAGATCTTCAAGCTATGTCTGAATTTATCGCTTCGTACGGTGAAGGCGGAGAGAACAACGAATAACGTAAGCCTAGAAGTGTAGCCCCGTCAAACGGGTTACACTTCTTTTACTTTTTTCGTCCACGCACGCTACAATAGAGAAAAAAGGATGGAACACTCGAATGATACATATGTTGCGACCACTTCTCACTCATCGCATCGTCTTAATGACGCTGTTCGTCATCAACCTGCTCGGGACGATCTACGGATACGTCTGGTACGAGCCACAACTACGTGATACGCCGCTCCTGTATTGGCCGTTCGTCCCCGACAGCCCGACAGCGTCACTGTTCTTCACGATCGTGCTCGGACTTTGGATTGCCGGGAAGAAGTCGCCGCTCATGGAGACGCTCGCGTTCATCACGCTAGTCAAGTACGGTCTATGGGCCGTCGTCATGAACGTCTTGTTCCTGCGGACGCTCGGGAGTGATGCCGACACGGTCACGGTGCTCATGGCTGTCATGCTCATGGTGTCACACGGGGCGATGGCGTTTCAGGCCATCTTGTACGCCCCGTTCATGAAGTGGACGGTCCGTTCGTTCGTCTTGACGCTCGTCTGGGTCGTCCACAACGACGTCGTCGACTATGTGCTCGGTCAATGGCCGCGTTACCCGTCACTCGCCGAACACATCATGTGGATCGGTTACGGCTCGTTCTGGTTGACAGGAATGTGTTTTTTTGTGGGATACAAGCTCATCCTACGCAGTTCGCTTGATAATAAGGTCATAAGAATGTAAAATCGAAGTATCAAATATACGCAGAGGTGATATAGAAAATGTCATTAGGTGGCTATATTTTCTATCTTGCACTGATCATGCTCATCCCGTTATGGGCTCAGATGCGAGTGAAAAGTACGTATAAGAAATTTTTACAACAACGTCTCCAAAGTGGGGTCACCGGCGCTCAAGTCGCAGACTTCATCATGAAACAGAACGGCGTGCACAACGTACGCATCGAGATGGTCGACGGATTGATGAGTGACCATTACGACCCGGTCAACAAAGTCGTCCGTTTGTCTCGGGAAGTGTACCAAGGCTCGACGATCTCATCTGCTGCGATCGCGGCCCATGAGATCGGGCACGTCATCCAAGACGCGACCGACTACAAGATGATGCGTGTTCGTCATCGCCTCGTCCCGGTCGTGAACATCACGTCGAACTTGTCGTTCCCGCTCCTCCTCGGTGGTTTCCTCCTTGGAGCGATGGGTCTCGCTCAACTCGGTGTCATCATGATGCTCGGTGCGGTCATGTTCCAGCTCGTCACCCTCCCGGTCGAATTCGACGCTTCGAAGCGGGCGATGGCGGAACTGACAAGCCACGGCATCGTGACGGCGACGGAAGAATCAGGTGCACGAAAAGTGCTCAATGCGGCAGCTTGGACGTACGTCGCGGCGACACTCGTCGCAGTCGCCGAACTCATCCGTTTGGCGCTCATCGTGTTCATGCCACGTAACGAATAGAATCAAGTGTCCCGTCCAGCGACGGGACTTTTTTGTACCGCATTTTGAAAGGAGCAGGAGATGCCAAAACCACAGTTAACGAAGGAAGGCCGTGACCGGCTGACCGCCCAACTCGCGAGTTTGACACATGAGCGGACCGAGGCACGCGAGCGCGTCAAGACGGCGCGAAAGTTTTGTGACTTTCGAGAAGACGTGACGTACGCCGAAGCGGTGGACGCTTACGATCGGATTGAAGTGAAGATTGCCGATCTCGAGCGTACGCTCGCCGAAGCCGTCATCGTCGACAGAGGTCGACTTGACGTCGTCGCGTTTGGGAGTCAGGTCGTCATTCGCGAAACACCGGACGGGGAAGAAGAGACGTATCGCCTCGTCGGTGAACTCGAGGCCGACTTGGCGAACGGGACGATTTCCGCGTCATCACCGCTCGGAACCGGGTTGATGGGAGGCGTCGTCGGTCAAACCGTCACGATCGATACACCAGGCGGTACGCTCGACTTTGAGATTGTCCGCATCGAACGATAAAGTAACGCCCCGTTCACTCGAACGGGGCGTTCAGGCTGTTGACGAACCCATTCGCTTCTGGCGAATGGGTTCGTCTTTTTTTGTGTTCAACGAGCTCGAGGCGCTCTGCCCGACATAAAATTGAAAAAA